>ERZ1026776.461-NODE-461-length-28079-cov-7.508743_pt1 | contig 28079 bp, 25 predicted proteins | sample MGYA00380125_ERZ1026776 | MGnify/ENA primary metagenome ERZ1026776 (study PRJEB33269, sample SAMEA4719761) | human gut metagenome | biome: human-associated habitat; feature: organic feature; material: feces | place: Cameroon | collected 2013-10 ...
AGAAATTTTCAGGGTTAACATGTTATTAATTTGTCAAAGGTTCGTTGTTTTTGTCGTTCTTAGCGACAACTTCTATAAGATATCACTTTGTTTCGTCTTTGTCAAGAACTTTTTTTATTTTTTCAAAGTTTTTGATTTCGACGGTGATGTCGAATTTGAAGTTTTGCTGTCGTCTCAGTGACAGCTTGCTTAATATACCACTCTAAAAAAAGAAAGTCAACCCCCTTTTTTAATTTTTTTATTTTTGTCAAAAAGAGAGTTGACTTATATGAATTATTGTGCTAACTGATATGCCCACATACCAGATATCTGTGATTCAATATCATCGTAGTCCCACAGCATATTACTTCGCTCTATACTATTCGGATCATTGATTCTGATTTTATTGCCATCTGCCAAACCTGCCAATACTATAAAATGCCCCTCCGCTGTAAAATCACCGGGATTCATGGAACAGATTATCGGATGCTTCTGTCCTAATTCATCCATTACCCGTTCCTTTGAAATCGGTATCCGGGCAGCCTGAATGCCATACAGACTTCCAACATCATCCATAAACGACCAGCTTGTACCCGCTCCATATACATAATATCCATTTGACTCTGCATAGGAAGCAAGCACATCCGGGGTTGTTCTTTTGTTTTTTGTAAGACCTGTCACAACCATCGCCATACAAGTCGGTCCGCAGCCTACTAATCCAACAACACTGCTTCCATATAATTTATATCCCCATCTTTTATCCCATTGAATAAATAACGGTATATCTGCAGCAAGTTCAGACTCCTCCAATACATCATCCGTCACATCCAGATTATCCAGATATCCAAGTGCAAAATCAAGCATATTCGGATTATAGCAGAGATTGTTCAACAACGCTTCCGGATACTGATCCTTATTTTCTACAATTGGAGAAAATTCCGGATATTGTTGTGCAAGATTCTGCAATTTGTCTGTAATTTCCTCACTGGAATAATGCGTTGGCACATCTATAATATATTTCTTCTGATAATAATCCGGTAACGCCCGACTTACAACGGCAACTGTATTCTGCGCAGAAGCATCTGACAATGTACCGGAATCCTGCTGCACCGATTCTGTCGTTGCTGCCTGATTTGGCTTAAATAAATCCTGTGTCTGATGTTTTCCTTTTTTCAGATTCATCATCCAGATTACAAGAATAACTGCCGCAAAAATACAGGCGTATCTGCATAACACCTTCATTTGCCGACGTCTTTTTCTTCGTCTGCGTTCCGATATTTTTTTATTTCGGTTATTTCTTCTCCTGATTTCTTCTCTCTGTTGTTCCTGCAAGATTGTTCGCCTCCTGACGGAATTTGAATCATTTGGAATTATACCCATATTCCCCATCTGTTCATTCCGTCTGTATCCTCTGTTTTCCATATGTTATATACACTCCTTTATGTATTAATAACTGTTTACATAACGAGTGCATCGTTTTTGTCTCAAATACGCATCATTTTTGCATCATTTTTTAATATACCGCATATCGTCAAATTATTCCATGCTTATTTTTACAATTTAATAAATTACATTCGACATATCCATATCTTCAATATCTGAATCCTGTGTTTCATCCCCTTCTTTCATCCACATACCTATCTGCACACTTTCCATATCCGAATCCAAATCAGTCTCATACTCATCATAGTAATCCTGCACCAGTCTCCCATCCTCATCCATCTTACATACGGTTCCCTTCTCATTGTATATATCATACTGGTATTTCTCTGCGATAACAGCTTTGGAAACACCCAGATTATCTGCCATATACTGTGCAATATCTGCTTTTAACAGTTCCTGCCACTCCTCTTGTGTTATTTCCGCATAAACAGTATACCCTAATATTTTGCCGGTTTCCACGTCAACTTCAATATAGACATAATCCGTAGACACCTGATAGGTCATATATGCAAGCATCAGGTATTGATTCATATTTTCCAGATTCACCAGACTTTCATAATTGAAGCCAATCGTATCGGCCTCCATGTTTTCAATCTCAAAATCAAACTGTGGCAGCAAATGTAAATCCTGCATCTGCTTCACCTGCATCTGCACCTGCGCCTGCAATTTTTCATTACCTTTGAACGCATACGCATTATCTGACGGATATGAGGATGATACATGGAGTTCCATATTTCTCCAATCCAGCAGATTCAGTTTTTCTTCCATAGACATTTTAGATGCCGCATCCAGATATGATACATCAGCTTCCTGGATATATATTTTATTCAACTCGCTGTTATCCATCATTGCAAATATGGTTTTTGGAACCAAAATACCAAGCAGCAGCACCCCCACGCCCGCAATTGAGCACAGCAAATTCAGAATCCAATGTTTTTGTGATCGTTCTTGTTGTTTCTCTTTGTTTTTCTTATTTATTTTCTTTGTATTTCCTGTTTTCCCCATTATTCATTTTCCTCCATATCTGTTTTCGCCGTACTATGCCTGCATACAGATTCCGGAAAGCAGACGCTCACCTGTGTTCCAACACCTTTTTTGCTCATTATCTGCAAATTCGCCTGATGAAGTTTCACGATTTCACTGCAAATCGCTAATCCGAGTCCGGCTCCGCCATTGGCACGGGAACGGGACTTATCCACCATATAGAATGCTTCTGTCAGCCGGTTCACATTCTCGGCATCAATTCCACATCCATTGTCCTTGATTCCAATTCGGTATTCATCAGAAATCCAGACACCAAATAATGATATTTTTCCTTTTCCATCCATTGCTTTTCTGGCATTATCAAACAGATTGATTAAAACCGTCTTCATCAAGTCCGGCTCCATCTTCACTACCGCCGGCTGAACATTTACAGAAAGTGCAATGCCATATTTATCTGCAACCGGAAGCAGAGTCTCATAGACTGTGTCTGCAAAATTTTGTATATCCATATCATAAAATAAAAAATCCTGCTTTTTTAATACAATCAGATCCATAAGCTTCATTGACATTTTCTCCAGGCGTCTTCCTTCCACCACAATCTGATTGGCATAAGTGATCAGATCTTCTTCTGACAAATGATTCGAACGAATCAGATCGGCATATCCAATCATAGAGGTAAGCGGTGTTTTGAGTTCATGGGCAAAATTATTGGTGAACATTTCCTGGCTTCTGTTTTTCTCTTTCAATTCCTCCATCGTCTTATTCAGGCTCATAGACATGCGGTTAAAATCGTCCGCCAATATTCCAATTTCATCTTTTCCGCGTTTTTTTATCCGGATACCCGCCCGTCCGCCGGCAACCAGTTTCGTTGCTTTCGATAGTCTTCTTATCGGGGCGACAATCATGTTATTCAGAATCGCCACCAGCATCAGGCACACCACCATAACCATAATCATGATGACACGAAACATCCGTAATTGTGCATCCCGGTTTTCATATTCTCTTGTGATATCCAAAAATGTTTCCACATAGTAATCCCGTCCTAAGAATTGGAAACTGATTCCTGTATACAGAAGATACCGATTTCCATTCTTTACGATCGAATACCCCTCCTGTCCGGATTCCAGACTGTTTCGGCATATGGAATCACTCATTTCAACATAATCTTTTGTACTGAATATCCGCACTTTTTTATCCGACCAAAGTGAAAATTGTATTTCTTCTCCCGCATTCCGAATGGATGTTGACCGAGCTGCCTGACGCATGATCACATTTTTCTTGTTCTCATACGCCTCATCCTGATAAACAAGATTTACAATTCGATTTGCATTCTGCACAAGATTCACACATACAATCGATGCATTATCATATCCGTTTTGAATATCCTTTTCTCTTGCACTTTCAAACCCGGAACGAATCAGAATAGTTCCGCAGATAGAGAATGCCAGCATCATGCATGTGCAAACCGATAACAGTAATTTCCAGAATAATTTCAATCTTTTACCTCCAGCCGGTATCCCACTTTATATACCGGTACGATTTTCTCTTCAAGCCCAAGTTTCTTCCGTAAACGCTGTACATGCAGATCTACCGTACGGCTGTCTCCATAATAAGGTTCGTGCCAAACGCTTTCAAAGATTCTCTCTCTGAAAAGTGCCACATTGGGATTGCGCATAAACATGACAAGAATCTCATATTCTTTCTTCGTCAGGTGAATTTCTTCCCCTGCTTTTTTCACCCGGAAAGACTGTGTATCAACCTCAACATCATATACCCGCAATGTCTGTGATACTTTATTATAACGGCGCAGCACACGTTCTACCCGTGCAAGCAATTCAATGATTTCAAATGGTTTTACCATATAATCTTCCGCGCCGAGTTTCAGTCCTTTTACCTTATCCTGTACATCTCCCATTGCAGTCAGAAAAATAACAGGCACGTGATAATAATTAAAATACTCCATCAAAGAAAAGCCATCCGGTCCTGGCAGCATAATGTCCACCAAGGCAAGATCGTAGTTTTCTTTTTCCAACTGATCCGCAACCGACATACCATCATAAACACAATCGCATAAATATCCTGCATTGCGCAGGCTTATGTCAATCACATTTGAAATAGATGTATCATCTTCCACAATTAATATTCGATTCATTCCAAAACATCTCCCAGATATATTATTCTCCTACAAGCTTACGCCCGAATACATGCTTCATACACAATCACACCAATTTATTGATTGCACAAAAACAGAGAGAGGCCATACCTGACTTCTCTCTGTTATAATACATCATTTTTGCATCATTTTAGCATCATAAATAACGGATTTTCGAAATTTATGTAAATTTTATGCAAATACCTGTTTAATACTGTCATAATGAAGAAACTTTCCCTGTACACCAAGCTCTTTGATTTCATCGGCTGTCGCAAGCATATAACCATCTGTCTCAGCTTTCTGCAAATGCAGATCCGACTCTGAAAAATCACCTGTGAAACAATAAATATCCACAAAATAGTTATCTCCTTCATCCGGATTTTCACGTGTATAGGAAAAGACATAGCCACCCGCAAAATCCGATACATCCAGTCCCGTTTCTTCTTTGATTTCTCTCTTTACAGCATCCAAAGATTCCTCACCTGCCTGTGCAGCTCCTCCGGATACTTCCCAATGTCCCGGCGCCCATGCCTTCGTCATAACGCGCTTCGTAATCAAATATTTACCATTTACATGACGGATCACACCAAGTACCGTCAAATGAAAATCCCCCGGCTGCATATGCCAGTCATTTCGCTTCATTGTACGTCCGGTCCGCTGCTTATTCCGATCATAGATGTCCCATAATTCCATATATGTCCTCCTGTTATTCCGCCATGTACTTACTGAGCAAGATTATACTTCTGTAAAAAGTTAAAGAGAGCCCCTAACAGATTTGAATCATTTCCAAACTTACACAAGTCAATCTTCATACGATCATAAATATACGATAACCGTCTCAGTTTAGTGACGTATTTTACAATGCCTTCCAGGAATTTTGGCTGTGCCGTAATACCACCGCCAATCAGGATTATCTCCGGTGCAAGTGTAATGTACAAATTACAACAATGCCATGCAATATTAAAATACACTTCCTCCAGAATATCCTGCACTTCCGGATCTGTCTCTGCCATCTCGTAAATCTGCTCTCCGCTGATATTTTTCCAGTCCATGCCTTTCAATTTGCCAACCTTCATTCGAAGCGACTGAACAGACGCCTGCTGTGTCCAGATTGCAGGATCCGGCAATATCCGTTTCTTACCATCGTACTTCTGGATTGGGAGGATTTTATCCACGTTATCTCTTGTTAATCCGTCATATAAAAATGACATTTCACCGGCAATCATGCCAACGCCATGACGAATTTTACGATCAATTACAATACCTCCACCGACACCGGTTCCAAACACAAGCACACATGCATCCTTACAATCTTTCGCATTTCCAATCCAGATTTCTGCAAGTGCTGCACATTTGGCATCATTTTCCAAAGCAACAGGCACATTTCCACAACGCTTACTAATCAGATTTCCAAGCGGCATACGATCTAAATATGGCAGACTTCCACCACCATACACAATTCCCTGTGCCACATTCACCTGTCCCGGCAGGCTCAATGCTATACCTGTAATCTGATACTCTTTGCTATACTTGCTATAAATAATATCAACCTGATTCAGAAACTTCTCGATTCCTACCTCCGGTTTTACTGTATATGGTGTAATCTCGACACCGTTCTCATCCAATTTTCCCTCCCAGAAAGGGGTAGGAACCTTATACTTCTCATAGATTTTACCACTTTTGTCAATTATGGCATATTTGATAAATGTACCACCAACATCAAATACAAGATACATAGGCATACCTCCTTATATTTTATATCACCACGCGCCAGTGTGATGACCTGCGCACGCATCAGCGTGCTTCCTTATATAATTTACTCCGCGCACCACAAACGATGCACGGAGTATTCTGTTCTCTCATTACTTATTTTTTATTCAAATACTGTTGTTCGCATTTTACATCGTTACGCCGCCACAGTAACGCAGGAAGATCATAAGCATAGAAATCGTCACAACGATAATCATCGCCGGAGCGGCTGTCTTACAATATCTTCCCCATCCGATCGGATATCCGTTCTTTGCTGCTACAGATGTACCAACGACATTGGCTGAAGCTCCGATCGGGGTTGCACTACCACCGATATCGGTTCCGATAGACAGTGTCCATGCCAGGCAATCAAGCAATGGCTGGTTTGTACCTGCCAGGCTCTTGATGATCGGAAGCATCGTTGCTGCAAACGGAATGTTATCTACAAATGCACTTGCAATTGCAGAGATCCAGATGATGATTGCTACCATCACGTAAACATTTCCACCGCTGACCTTACCGATGAAGGATGCAATAGACTTCAGGATGCCTGTCTGCTCCAATCCTCCAACGACAATAAACAATCCAATGAAGAATAACAGTGTCTTATAATCTACTTTTTTAAGCAGTTCTAACGCATCTTTCCCTGATGTGACCAGAGTAATGATCGCGATAACCGTACCGATAAACGCAACCGTCAATCCAGTCGATGCGTGCGATACCAGAAGTACCACTGCACATGCAAAGATCACGCTGCTGATAATAAACTTCTTCTTGTCTGTAATAGCTGTAGAAGGATCCGGGATATTGGATGTATCCAGTTCCTGTGACTCTTCTGACAACAGTTCCTTACGATATACAAGATAGAAATAAATAATAACTACAACAAGACAGATGCCGACGATCAGACCGGTATTTGTCAAAAAGTCTGAGAACGAAAGACCGAGTCCTGTTCCGATGATGATATTTGGTGGATCGCCACACATCGTTGCGGAACCACCTAGGTTTGCACAAAATACCTCCGACAGAATCATTGGTACCGGGTCTAAATGCAACAGCTTCGCAAGCTCAATTGTAACGGCTGCAAGGAACAAAATAACCGTAATACTGTCAATAAACATAGACAAAACAGCTGCCATGATCATAAATGTCACGAACAACGGTATCGGCTTATAATGTACCAGTTTCGCAAGACGTAAGCATAACCACCGGAAGAATCCGGCCTTTGCCATACCTTCTACCATTACCATCATACCTGCAAGGAATATAATCGTCGCCCAGTTGATACCGGATGACTCCTCGGAACCCTCACCGGATGTGATCCAGAATCCCTTCGTGAAAATATTCTTTACATTCAAGGTCTCGATGACCGCATCCATGCTATGCATTGCCACACCGAACACAAGAATCAGTGTCAGCGCGCCAGCCACGAGTGTGATGTACTGTTTTTCAATCTTATCCAGCACCATCAACACAAACATGACTACAAAGATGGATACAGCCAAAATTTGTGCTACTGTCATATCATCGTCCTCCTTTAATCTATGTTATGCCACATATGTACCTGCGACAAGTTGCACATTGATTTTTCAACCTGCATTATAATAGCATTAAACATCGAAAAAAGGAATAACTTTTTTTACTTTTTTTACATATTAAAAAGCGTTCTGCAAATATGTATGTTTTATTGATTATAAATATCCTCTTTGTTCATGGATGTAAATGCAAGGATTCCCTTTGCTTTTACCTTTCCATCAACCGTTACCTTGGCATTAAACTTCACAAGTCCGGCTCCGCCGCTTTCCTTGCGGACTTCGATCTCCAGACAATCGCCCGGAATGACCGGTCTCAAGAATTTGAATTCCTCGCACTTTAACAGCACGTAGATTTTATCGTCCTCGGTGCCCTGACTCTCCATCGTGATCGAGCAAAGCTGTGCGCACGCCTCAATGACCAGTACGCCCGGCATGATCGGTGCATCCGGGAAATGCCCTGCAAAATACGGTTCATTCACAGAGACACATTTGATTCCCTTTGCATATTCGCCATCTTCCACTTCTAAAACCTTCTCGATCATCTGAAATGGCGGACGCTGTTTGATTCTTTTTTGTACTTCGTTGATATTCATCATTACAGGCTCAACCCTCCATCCAATACAATCACCTGTCCTGTCATATAAGAACATGCAGGTCCGGCAAGCATCGTAACTACATCACCGATTTCCTCGGCTGTGCCAAATCGTTTCATCGGAATATCCTTTAAGTATTCTTCCTTCTTATCCTCCGGCAGTGCTTCTACCATATCCGTTGCAATAAAGCCCGGTGCCACTGCATTGACACGAATTCCATATGGTGCAAGCTCCTTTGCCATCGTGGCTGTCATAGAATTTACAGCCCCCTTGGTTGCGCTGTATACGCTCTGTCCGGGTACTGCAAGCTTGGAACTTACGGATGAGACATTCACAATCACCCCCTGCTTCTTCGAGAACATCTTCAAAACTGCCTGCTGGGTACAGTACATGTATCCTTTAATGTTCAAATCGAGGCACTGATCAATCGTATCCGGATTCATCATTAGGACAAATTCATCCTTTACAATTCCGGCGTTGTTGACAAGGACATCCAACTGTCCAAATGCGTTTATTACCTCACGCATCATTGTCTTTACTTCGGCAAGGTCGGATACATTTGCCTTGATAGCAACTGCCTCGCTGCCTGCAGCCTTGATCTTCTCTACGACCTCGTTTGCGGCTGCTTCGTTTGAGTTATAGTTGACGGCTACCTTGTAGCCTGCCTCTCCAAGCTTAATTGCGCACGCGCGCCCGATTCCGCGGGACGCACCTGTGACAAGCGCTACTTTACCATTTGTCATTGTTTTCTCCTTTATCTTGTATATTCCACAATTGCGAACCCAACTTATCATGAATATATATTTCCGGTTTGTTCATTCCATATACAATGTATTGAATCTAAGAAGTTCTAAATGTTCTGATATATGTATTCATAGTATACGCCACCGCCGCACGGGTATTGCCCCCTCGCTTCGCTCGGCGGCAGATTGTCGGGCGCATCCTAAATATGAATCTACGATTCATATGCGCCCTCCGCTCGCCGTCCATGGCTCAATGGCGGCTTGTTTGAACATCGTGTTCAAACATGGCTAATATATTGATAGAACATTAAGAACTTCTAACATTCAAACATATTGTATATGCTCATGAAACAAACCGAAAATATATAATTCAATTTATCTTTTTGTTCGCAATTGCCTCTATATTATCTTTTTATAGTCCGTATTTATGCTGCTTTCTTTAAGATGACTGCGGCGTAGCTGCCACCGATGGCACAGCTTGTTGCAAGTACATACTTGTATGCGGATGTATCAACTGTCTGCTTTGTAACATTCTCAGTTGTTACATAATATGCTTCCTGCTTTGCAGCAAGATCTCCGGACAATGTAAGTGCGGCATGTGCAACAGACAGTGCGGAACTTGCGGCCCTACCTTCACCTGTATAATCTCTGACCTGATGTACAGGAACCTTTCCTGCAAAAATTTCTTCGTAGACATGGCGTTCCAATGTATCGACTTCATCTGCACCGTTTGCAAATCCGTAAACGGCATCGATCTGATCCAATGTGATGCCTGCCATAGCAGCTGCATCTACGATAGCATTCATAAGTCCCTTCTCGGTACCTGCGACATCGCCGTAAGCAACTCCTTCGTGAGTCATAGCATAACCGCATACCTCTGCATACTTCTTTGCGTTGTGGCTTGCTGCGTATGTCTCGTTCTCTAACGCGATACTCGTACTGCCATCTGCAAGCACGAATCCGTCACCGCCGGCGTATGCCTGCTTTACATCACCGGCTACTTTACCAAGCTTCGCATAAAGTTTCTCCATAACCTCGCTGTTCTCATCGGTACCGGTTGCAAGCATTGCCTTGCCACGGTTCTGTTTGATCTCGTTATATGCATAACACAAGCTACTCATACCGGACTGTGCGCCATTTGTCACTGTCACATTGTAACCACGCATACCTGTCTTGATGGAGAGGTATCCGCCGGCTGCATTATAAACTGTGTTCGGGAAGTTAAAAGCAGAACCTGCAGTTGTTCCGTTCTCAGAGATATGCTCCTGGAACTCATATACCGTTGTAAGCGGACCATCGCCGGTTCCAACAATCATACCAAGCTCTTCTGCATTCTCCTCTGTTACCTCGATGCCTGCCTCCTGCAGTGCCTCAAGACCGGAGATCACCTGCATCAGACTGAACTTGTCGAGCTTTCTGTAGAATGCCATCTTCAAGCCATATTTATCATAATCTTCTTTTCCGACATTTGCATGTACAGACGCTGCTTCCGGCTTTGCCTGTGCATTTATCTTGTCGATATAATTTGCTACACCATTTCCAAGTGGACTGACGATGCCGAGACCTGTGATATATACCTTCTCGTCATTTTCTGTCTCCTTCACATTGCCCGGCTCCTTCGAGAAGATAATACTTGCATTGCTTCCTCCAAAGGCAAAGGAATTGGACATCACATAGTGAAGATCCTTTTCCTTCATTGTATTCGGCATGAAATCAAATGTGCCTGCCTTCTCACCGAGTGCTTCGATATCCTCCTCGGAATATCCGATTGTTGGCGGAATCTTGTTTTCTGTCAATGCCTTGATCGCGAATACAGCCTCAATCGCACCGGCTGCGCCTAAGCAGTGTCCAACCATTGCCTTTGTCGAGCTGACACTTAAATCCGGATTTGCCTCATCGAAGATTGTATGCAAGGAAAGGAATTCTGCCTCGTCGTTTTTCGCAGTTCCCGTTCCGTGTGCGTTTACATATGCGACATCCTTTGGCTCAATGCCGGACTTCTCGATTGCCTGACGGATGGCGTACATCTGTCCAAGTCCGTCCGGACGTGGTGCTGTAATATGATGAGCATCACTGCTGATACCTGCCGAAAGCACGTCACAGTAGATCTTCGCATTTCTCTTCTTTGCATGCTCATAGCTCTCCACGATAATCGCACCGGAGCCTTCACCGAGTGTGATACCATTGCTGTGGTTAAACGGCGAACATGCCTGCTCGGAAAGTGCATGCAATGCCAAGAAGCCAGAAAATGGAACGGATGCAAATGCGTCTGCGCCACCGACAATAAATGCATCTGCCACACCGGCACGGATCAGTTCACATGCATAGGCAATACTGATCGTACTTGCTGCACAGGCATTACCGACATTTGTGACAACACCCTTAGCACCTGCCATATTTGCCACATGGTTTGCGATAGAGGCGATCGTCATCTTATTAATGTCATCTGCACGCTCTCCCTTTGTCACATAATTTTCTACACTGACAACACCACCGACGCAGCTTCCCATGACAACACCGACACGACCGGCATTGCTCTCGTCAATCACAAGACCGGCATCATCGAGTGCTTCTTTCGAAGCCTTCAGACAGAGCTTGCTGACACGGTCAACCTCCTTTGCCTCATCAATCTCATCAAGAGTATCACAATGCACTTCTGCACCGAGGTTTGCATAACAGTCGGTTGTATCGACGGATGCCACCTTATCAATTCCGGTTTTTCCAGCCAGTGCATTTGCGAAACACTCCTCCACGTTATTTCCGATTGCGCTGATCATACCAAGTCCGGTTACAACGCAACGTGTATTTGTAATCTTATCCATTATTATCTCCTTTTTATGTCACCACGCATTCGCGCGTTTCCTATCTACCTGTTCAGAATACACAGGGCTGCCCCAAAGTTTTCTTTCGGGACAGCCCTCTTTGTATGACTTCCTATTACATGTTTGCTACAACGTACTTTGTAAGGCTCTCGATGTTGTAGAAGTGCTCTTTTGCAACACCTGTCATAGCTACGCCGTAAGCAGAATCGATACAAGCGATAATCTCCAGGGAATCAACAGAATCAAGTCCAATTCCATCACCAAACAATGGAACTTCATAATCTAATTCTTCCTCAGGGATTCTAAGATTTTTTGAAAGCATTCCTTTAATGTTCTCAGCGATTTCTAACTCTTTTTCGTTCATTCTATGTATCCTTCCTTTTCTTATATTTTCCCCCGAATAAACGGGTATATTTAAAGAGTGCTGCCACTCCAAATATCATGATTGTTTCTTTACGCCATAAGTATCACGCAGCTCATAGATTCTGTCTCTGCAGACACCGGCATATTTCTTTAAGACAACGGATGGTCTGCCCTCTTCATTCAAATCCATCTCAACCGGCTTACCGATGATGATGTGCATACGATGGAACAGCTTGAATTCCCCGTCAATCACAACCGGTACAACCTGCGCCTCCGCCTGCCTTGCAAGCATCAGAAATCCAGGCTTAAATTCATCCATCACTCCGGTATGGCTTGTATGTCCCTCCGGAAATATATAGACCGGACAGCCCTCATTCATCTTCTCCAGCCCCATAGACAACCAGCTTGTATCCATCTCCTGCCGGTTCATCGGGATGTACGGAAGATTCCGGAACAGCCAGTTTATTTTCTTCCGGTCATACCAATCCCTTGCAACAAAGGTATGTACCTTATATCTGCCAAGCAGACGCGTCATATAGAAGCCATCCACATGACTTGTATGGTTGGAATAGACAACACAGTTGCCCTTCTTCAACGCTTCTTTCGCAGCTTTTTTATCTTCCCATGTCACTTTTGGCGGATAGAGAATCCGAATCACGCCATTTGCAATAGCAAAAGCAAGCTTCGCCGCAAATTTCTTCAGCATCTCCATGATGTTACACCAGCTTTCCGTAAGGGCCAACCTCCGGGTTGTCCCAGTTCATATTGATTGCCATCTCGAATGTACTGTGTCCAAGCAATGGTCGCTGCAGCTTGTTCCACGTACGTTCCGATAAGCAGCCTTCCCTTGCATATTCGTGACCGGCCTCTGTGAATTTCTCCAGATAGCGCGCCACCTTCTGTGCAAATCCCTGCTCTGAGAGTGGTCCACCCTGCGGTGCCAGCACCGTTGTGTATTTCCCTTCTCCACAGATCCGGTCAAACTCTGCAAACACGGCATCGTAACAGTTGTCTGTCACCTCATAGCCACATGTAGATACTAATATCAGTTTTTTCTTTTCCAGCTCCGGATACCGCATATTATGCAGGAACCTATGATTTTCCTCATCTCCCGGATTCCCGCGATACTCCTTTACATAAGAGATCATACGATCCGTAAATGCCTTCAGCTTCGAAGGCAGTCCAAAGAAATAAAGCGGAAAGCTCTCAACAATGATATCGCTGTCCATCACCATCTGCCGGAGCTCGTCCATATCGTCATGGATACAGCACTGTCCCGGTGTTGTCTTCCAACAGGCAAAGCATCCATGACAATGGTCAATCCGCTTGTCCTTCAATGCTACCTCACAGACTTCCGTGTCCTCTCCATATTCTTCCACCATGCCCTTTACAAATGCATGGGCAACTTTGAGGGAAGAGCTGTACTCTCCACGCAAGCTTCCATTAATCAAAAGTATCTTCATCTTCGCTCACACTTTATCTTCTAATTTCGCTATATTCTCCTCGCATATATCCGTTTGTTACCGATATATGCGTAGAAAATCACTGTGTTATTTTCGCATATATTCCCAGTTCTCACAAGTGTCAAAAAACGGAATGTGTATATTTTTTACACATTCCGTCTGATTTGCACAACTTTTTATTTGTTCTTATTCGCCAAATACCCGCTTCATCACCGGATCTTCACGCAACACCTGTTTTGCCCTCTCCCGATACTTTTCCTCATGCAGATAGGTATAACGGTTCGGCTTAATCTGTGGAGCCATATCGATTGCCGCCTCATAGTCTGCACGGTTTAATCCAAGTGTCGCTACAAAATCCCAAAAACCGGTATCCTCGAATATCTTGTTCACACGCGCATACCGGTGATCTTGTACGACTGCCATCACATAGGTGGCGATTCCAACCTGTACCCCATGAAGCTGCGGCACTTCCAACAGCTTATCAAGTGCATGTGAGATCAGATGTTCACTTCCACTCGTTGGTGCACTGCCTCCTGCAATCTCATTGGCAATTCCACTCATCGCCAGTGAATCAACCAGTTCCTTCAAAAACAGATTGTCCTGAATACTCTCAAACGGTGTCCGCACAAAGCTGTTGACCGCTTTCTTTGCAATCATCACAGCGAAATCATTTACCTCGGACACACCGTGCTCCGCCTCGAAAATCCAGTCGTAAAGTGCTGTGATCTTTGATACCATATCTCCAATACCCGAATATAAGAACTTCGCCGGGGCTGATTTTAATACATCAGTATCGACCACAATACCATATGCCATACGCGCCGGCACAGAAGTACGCTTGCCATTTACCAGAAGAGATGCACTTGCCGAAGAAAATCCATCACTTGATGCGGATGTCGGCATGCTGATAAACGGAAGTTTCCTCAGATATGCGGCATATTTACCGGCATCAATCACTTTGCCACCGCCGATACCTAAGATGACCTGCGTCTTTGCATCAATTGTGAATGCAAGATCAATGATATCCTTAATATCCGTTGTATCCAGTTCGCAATACGAAAGTACTTCAATATCCGCCTCAGAAAGAGAGTCCATTACCGTATTCCCAAACATCTCAACAAGTCCATTACCAAAGAATACAACCGCTTTTTTTAATCCGCTTGATTGCAGATATTTTCCTACGTTTCCAAGTGTTCCGCTCCCGATCTTCAAGATTGTCGGAATCGCAATATGTGATCCTGCCATGTATATACCCTCCTGTTACTCTGTCATTCTATTTTTTATTTCTATGTTTTTGAGCGATCTGCCAATCGGTCCCTACTTATTATTCAGGTTTTGATTCAGATTATTCAGCAGTACCTGTCCGACACCGTCAACTGCTGCAATAGCCTTCTCCATCAGCGCTACCGGATCTTGTTCCACGCGTCCACGTATCCATTCAACCGCATTTTCCGAAAGCATCTTCGCGAGTATATAAGATGTATCCTTAATTGCCTGCTCCCTGTATATAATATCCGGATTTTGCACCATCTCTTTTTCAGCATACGCCTGAACACTCCGATAAATGGATCCGTAGCTGATTTCCAAAAGCTGGTCACCAAACGCATCCCGTCCCATCGACTGATAGAGATTTCTTATAAAATTCTCATTTTTCTTGCCGTACTGTCCCATGAAACGCATATTGCTCTTCCATGAATTCTCCAGATTTTCCTCATCTAAAACAAATAATTTCTTTGCCTTCGTGACGATGATCTCCTCTAACAGTGCATAAATATCCTGATAATGATAGTAAAATGTATTTCTTGTGATTCCGATATAATCAGTTACCTTTTTCACCGTGATCTTGTCAATCGGCATCTGTTTGGACAGCTCAATAAATCCATCCATGATCGCCTGCTTCGTAAATTTGGACATGCCATCTTCCTTCCTGTATGAATCCCAGATCTTACAATTCTAAATCATTTTTCTTCAAGTTCCTATATCTGCCGCATTTCACTCAGATAATCCTCACACTGCCTCCGTGCAAATGCCTGCAATTCTTCACCATATTCTAACCGCAGTCTGCACAATGCACATTTCGCCTGCCGCACATAAGTAATATACGCTCCCCTGTCTGCAAATTTCCGTCTGCCAAAAAGCACCGCCTGCATATAACCTGCGGCATCGTCTTCTTTCAAAAATGCACGCAGAGCAAAATCCCAACGTTCGTACCAGACATCCGTTCCAATCTCGCCACCATCCAGCAGATCTTCTGCCTTCAGAAATCTTGGCACAGCCGCGAGCAGTTTTGCAATTTTTGCTTCGCGATCTCCACTGAGTGCTAAGATTTCCAGATTTCCGCAATCGTCAAACACGCCATTTCCAAAGCGAAGATTCATAAATCCATCCATTCCATCTGCCACTACCTCGGTCAAATGTTCACAACGGGCAAATGCATAATCGTCCAGATAACGCAAGTTTTTCCCAAGATGTACGCACTTTAAATTTTTCTTATCATAGCACGCTTTTTTTCCCAGTTCCGAAACCGGAAGAACACGTGTATAACTTTTTCCCTGTATATCAAACAACGTAACCGGAAGTTCATCCGGTATCACTAAGGTCTCCGTGTCACTGTCGATATGTTCAATCCGGACACGATCTCCATCGAGCAATGCAAGCCCTTTTTTTATTATACAGGTAAATGAACTTTCTTTATAAAGGCAGCTAAATTCATCCTGCGTCATACTTTTTATCCCTCATTTTAAAGCTTATTCTCTTCTTCCATGCAGAGTTTGCATGTGATGAACATCCTGTCTCCTACATCCGTGTACTGTATCATACCACCATTTTCATCGACGATTCTCTGAATGATCTGTGTTCCATATCCATGTATACTTTGATCTGTCTTCGTTGTCTGATATCCCGTTCCTGCATCATTCACACACAGTTTCTGCGTGCTGTTCTTTGAATTCTGTAATTTCAGATTCATCATCTGTGTCACCGAATCTTCAGTGATTGCAACCTGAATTTTTCTTGGTTCTGTCTGCACACATGCTTCGATCGCATTGTCCAGCAGATTCATGATCAGACTGACCAGTGCCATCTCATCCATACGTAGATTCCCGGTCATTTTGCCCTGTACATCACACACAATCTGCTTTTGTTCTGCTTCCTGTATTTTCTTCTGTAATACAAGTTCCAGTAACTGTCCATGTGTAACAGTTCCCATACTCTCCCGCATGACCTGCACAAGCCACTGGTATTTCTTCAGTTCATGGTTCATCTGTCGATATGACTGATTCTGTTTTGTCACATCTGCGTATTGCTTCTGCATCTGTCCGATACTCTGTTCCAGCCTCTCGCATTCTGCCTTTGCCCGCTGTCGTTCCTTAAAATAATGAGCCTGCACAAAGGAAACTCCCACAATCAACAAAACCAGAAGCAATATCCCCATCGCTTTTTCCATCGGCAATCTCCTTTATACATGCTGCTCTATTAACCGCATATACTGCTCATGAAACTGACTGCGATAAGTCCGTCCGATCGGCAATTCTACCCCGGATGTCATTTCAACAGTCTCCCGCTTGCATACCTGAATATAGTTATAATTTATGATATATCCGCCATGGCACCGCAGAAAGTTTCTGCCTAATTGCTTTGCTATTTTTGACAGAGACTGATAACAACAATATTCCTGATTCTTTGTGTGCAGAATAACTCTGCGTTCCTGCCGTTCAATATATTCAATATCACTTTGTCTTAAATATACCGTTTTTCCATGTTCCCGCAGTTCATAAATATCATGCTCTTCCTGATCCCGGTAAACCTGAAATGCTTTTTCCATTGCACGTGGCAGCATTTTCTCCATATTTTCTTTTAATACAAAATAACAATGGATGGTATCATACACTTCCGGTGCGAATTCGAGTACCCATGTCAGATAAATAATCTGGCAAACCGGAAGCTTCTGATTGATTTCTCGGCTCAAGGCAATCCCGTCAAAGTTCTGACCTGTATATTCGATATCCATAATTGCAATATCACACGCAATGTCTCCTACTTCCAGCATCAATCGCAATTCCTGCGGTGTAACGATTGTAATATCCGCTTCGTTTACCGCCTCGCAGGTAAGTAAGACCTTTTTTGTATGTTCTGCATCCTTCTGTTCATCATCGCATATTATAATATTCATACTAACTGTTCCAATTCATTTTTTCTTCTTGTATCTCATTATACCATATTTTCAGACTGATTCGGCAGCAGCACGCAGATCTGCCGTTCTCTTCCGTTTTTCCGCAGTTGCTTACTGCCATCATATTTCTTAATCAGCGCATCCGCAAGTGCCGGCTCCTTCTTGTGCAGCAGGCGTTTTCCCATCACATAATCCACATCCAGAAACAGACTTCCTTTTCTCTGTCGAACGGTAAGCTGTACAAACGCATCCGTGTCTGTCGAAGTTTGTGCAAATGCCATCTCTAACATCGCATCGACAATAACCGTTACATCAAGCTCTGCCATATTGGATATGTGCAATGGTTCTACAACCGCGTCAAACAAAATCGTCCGCCCCTGCGCACGTTTCGTATAATCTGCCACCACTGCATCCAGTGTAACATTTCCACTCAATGCCTGTCCATAGACAAACGGCTGTTTCACAAGATCCTCATAATGTGCCAGACTTTCCGCCTGCAGTTTTTGCAGCATTTTCTGCTCCTGTTTTCGCCACACGATATCAAGTTTATTATACACATATGGTACATAATTACAAACCATAACCAGAGATACAACCCACACAATACCCAGTGCCAGAACCTCGTATCCTGTAATCGTATTTTTCCTCATCCGGTCAATCAGCTTCCAGCGGGATGCCAGTGACACATACGAGATAAACGTATAGCCAAACACAATCCGTTTATAGATATATCCGCTTCCCTCATACTCCTGCTTAAATATTTTCTTTAAGACAAGTGCCGAGAGAACAAATGCCAGTGACATCACGCCAAACACCAGAATGCACGCCCGAACCGGGGCAACCGGTGCAAAACTCACTAATTTTATCAGATCTTCACTTAAATCCGGAGATGCGTAACCGAAAATCGAAAATAACAGACTTGTCATGCCCTGTTCCAAAATCAGTATACAATAATTGCGCCAGAAGCATCCCTCATTATTGATTACAATTAACAATGCCAGCATCAAAATCTCCGACAGTCCGGTATAAAACCAGATTTTCTCTCCATGATAGAACATCATAATTTCGTAGATTTCAAAATACCCGACAATCATAAGCAGAGACAGCATCCGCACCCATATACTCCGCCGTCTCCGCTTAATCAGAACCATGCATGTTATAAACAGCCACACCGAAACCTCTAACCCCAGTGCCAACACGGAAAATAATTCTTCTACCATAGTACCCCCACGTACAATTTATCCTTCTGCTTCCAGTCTCTATACCTGTTTCGGCAGAAACACACAAACCTGCCGTTCTCCACCTGTTCTTCGAATCTGTTTACTGCCATCATATTTCTTAATCAGCGCTTCTGCAAGTACCGACTCCTTATTGTGCAGCAGACGTTTTCCTGTCATATAATCGACATCCAGAAACAAGCTGCCCTTTCTCTGCCGCACCGTAAGCTGCACAAACGCATCCGGGTCTGTCAAAGTTTGTGCAAATGCCATCTCTAACATAGCATCAACAATAACTGTTACATCGAGCTCTGCCATATTGTATATGTGCAGCGGTTCTACCACCGCGTCAAACAAAAGCGTCCGCTCCTGCGCACGTTTCGTATAATCTGCCACCACCGCATCCAATGTAACATTTCCACTCAGCGTCTGTCCATAAGCAAACGGTTCTTCTACCAGTCGCTCATAGTGGAGTTCACTCTCTGCCAGCAGCTGCGCCAACATCCGCTGTTCTTTTTTCTTCCTTTTTGATTCTGACCGATTGTAGACATACGGTACATAATTGCAAAGAATAATAATTCCTATGATCCAAACCATATACAGGGCTATAAAATTACCGATTTCCACATCACCCTGTCGTATCCGGTCAATCAATTTCCAGCGCGAAGCAAGAGATACATATGCAATCAGAATATACCCAATCATGATATTCCGGTACAGATGTCCATCCCCGGTATATTCTTTTCGGAAAATGAATTTCAGAACAAGTGTTGCAACGATACAGCTAACATTCATCAAACCCAAAATCAAAAAATTGGTAACAGTAATCGGAAGCGGACGAAATCCGACGATATTCATCTGATACTCCTGCAGCCTCGGAAATGGCAGTGCCACCATTGAAAAAACCAGACTTCCAACACCCTGCTGTAGGACAACGATGCAGAAGTTTCTCCATAGATTCCCCTCGTTATTCACGGCAACGACCGTCATCATGACCGCAATCTCCACAAGACCCGCCGGAAGCCACGCTATCTCGCCATGATAATTCATCAAAAATTCATACAATTCAAAATATAGCATCAGTGCAGCCCACATACCTGCATGAAACAGAAACGATCTCGGTTTCCGTTTCAGCAGGAACATGGAGCTTATAAACAGCCATGATCCGGTTACAAGCCCCAACATAACAAGCTTATAAGCGTTTTCTGTCATACCCACACCCGTTCTATTACAATGCCTTCATCCGGTCGATTGCCTTGACCGTATTCTCATAGGTTCCAAATGCAGTCAGACGGAAATATCCTTCGCCGCTTGGTCCAAATCCCGAACCCGGTGTACCAACGACATTTGCCTTCTCTAACAAATAGTCGAAGAACTCCCAGGAGCTCATGCCATCCGGTGTCTTCAGCCAGATATATGGTGCATTCACACCACCGGATACCGAATATCCGGCACTCTTCAATCCGTCGAAGATATACTTTGCATTCTTCATATAGTATGCAATCTGCTCGCCGGTCTGCTTCTTTCCTGCCTCAGAATACACAGCTTCTCCGGCTGCCTGTACGATGTAAGGTGCACCGTTGTATTTTGTTCCGTGACGTCTTGCCCAAAGTGGATTTAAGGCAACACCATCCGCGGACTTTAACTCCTTTGGAATCACCGTAAAACCAAGTCTGGTTCCGGTAAATCCTGCATTCTTTGAGAAGCTTCGAAGTTCAATCGCACAGGTCTTCGCACCATCACACTCATAGATGGTATGTGGTACATCCTTTTCACTGATATATGCCTCGTATGCAGCATCGTAGATGATCACTGCATGCTTTTCGTTCGCATAGTCCACCCATTTCTGCAGCTGGTCCTTCGTAATCGTTGCACCGGTCGGATTGTTCGGAAAGCACAGATAGATGATATCCGGTGTCTCCTCCGGAAGCTCCGGGGCGAATCCATTTTCTTCCTTACATGGCATGTAGATCACATCGCTCCAAAGTCCGGTTGCTGCATCATACGTTCCGGTTCTTCCTGCCATAACATTTGAATCTACATAGACAGGATATACCGGATCGCAGACAGCGATCTTATTGTCAAGGGAAAAGATCTCCTGAATATTTCCGGAATCACATTTTGCGCCATCGCTGACAAATACTTCATCGATTGCGATATCGACACCGCGTGCATTATAATCGTTCTTCACAATTGCACTACGCAAAAACTCATAACCAAGATCCGGCGCATAGCCCTTAAATGTCTCCTGCACGCCCATCTCGGATACTGCCTCATGCAGACGGTCGATAATGGCTGGTGCCAGTGGCTGGGTTACATCACCGATACCAAGACGGATGATCTCCTTATCTGGATTTTCCGCCTGATAAGCACGTACTTTCTTACCAATGGTTGAGAAGAGGTAACTTCCCGGAAGCTTCAAATAGTTGTCGTTTACTTTAAACATGTCTTTTCCTCCTAATATACTTGTCCTAACATATAATTTTTCGTATTGTTTACTGCGAATGTTTTGTAACCGCTGCCTTGGTTATATGTCTATTTCACCATCGAAGACGACCTTTGCAGGACCGGTCATGTAGACGATATTTTCGTCACGGTCCCACCGGATGATGAGTTCGCCGCCAAGCAGTTTCACTGTCACTTCATCTTCTGTCTTGCCATTTAAGACGCAGGCAACGGCGGTCGCACATGTACCGGTTCCACAGGCAAGTGTCTCACCGGTTCCACGCTCCCACACACGCATCTTCGCATACGTCGGGCTGACTAACTCGACAAACTCTGCATTGACACGGTTTGGGAAGATTGGATTTTTCTCAAACAGCGGTCCTACTTCCTCCAACGGGAAGCTCTCGACGTCATCCACGAAACTTACGCAATGTGGATTACCCATGGATACACAGGTAATGCGGTATTCCTTTCCTGCTACCATGATCGGATAATCCTTCACAAGTTCCCCTGCATCCGAAAGCTTCACCGGAACCTCCTCCGGGGCAAGAATCGGTGCACCCATATTTACACGCACAAGCTTTACTGTCTTGCGTCCGTTTTTTTCCTCATCGCCAAGTGTAAACTCCAGGTATTTGATACCTGCCAATGTCTCGATCGACACAGATGTCTTATCGGTCAATCCATAATCATATACATACTTTCCGACACAACGGATGCCATTTCCGCACATCTCGCTCTGTGTGCCATCTGCATTGTACATATCCATCTTGAAATCCGCCACTTCTGACGGTTTGATCAGGATCAGTCCATCCGAGCCGATTCCGAAATGCCGGTCTGATACCCGCACCGCAAGCTCTGACGGATGTTCTACTTTTTCCTTGAAGCAGTTGACATAGACATAGTCATTTCCAAGTCCTTCCATCTTCGTAAAATGAAGACGCATATGCTCACCTTCCATCTTTTTTTCGTTTATTTTATATTTTACTCGTTTTTCCAAACTAAACCACTGAAATTTTACCATAAAAAAAAGGAGAGTGCAACGCACTCTCCAATAGAATCTGATATTTACCTTATAAGCATCACAATACAAAGTTTGGATACATATATATCAGATACTGTCCTTCTATGATCTGGCCATCCACTGCACTGACCCCAAACAGAAATCGTTCTCTATCCTCCCCGGGATATCCATAATACGCCCACACTGGAATCACATTATAGTTTCCGTCTGTATAATGTACATAGACATAATTTAATTTTACCTGATCCACCGTAATTTTTTTAGCATTTGCATAAAAATTTGTCTTCTCAAAATTCTGCATGTATTTCTGTGCAGCCGCATCAATCTGTTCCAAAGAAAGATATGATTCTATTTTTGTACCCTTCTCCTCCACATTGTAAAATATTCCCTGCATGTTTACGACAGCAACGCCATATTCATCTACAGCAACCAGAATTGACTCAAGCGGTGCCGACAATTCCTCCTCCACACCAAACCGAAGATCCCACGCACCAGCCGATGCGGCAAACGGAATTCCATCCTTTACACGCGTATAAGAAAAGCAGTACCATCGATCCACCATGTCTGACTGCATAGATGTACTATCCGTATCTTCTTCTAATTTCGCTCCAATTCCAACTTCATAGCAGGAAAAATCCGCATACCCAATATTCACAAGAAAGTCATACGCTCTGGACTCTGCATCTTTCAAATCAAGTCCTTTTACTTCATCCGCATCTGTTTTTGTACGTACATAGATGCCAGATGCATACATTGGTGAATACATATCATACCGCATATATCTGACATTGGAAGAAACCTCACTTTTTTCACTGTCGTAATAATACATTTCATATACATATGGTACACCCGCAACTTCTCCGTCCGCTCTCGCAAAGCTGGCAGCCGCCTTATCCGGAAATGTCATCGTATAGATCGTCTCCCCCGTTCCTGCAACAAAAGTCTCCTTGGACGGCTGTTCCAGATAATTTTCCACGCTTTCAAGATCTGCCTGCAGGCCTTTCTCCATTATCGCATTCATCGTATCTTCTAGGTCCGCCTGTTCCTGCAGCTCCTGCTGCCTCTGTCTAAGCTCCATCTGTCTGTCTTTCAATTCCTGTTCACTACTCACTTCCCTTGGCTTTACAGACTGTACAGTTCCCTCGTCAAATGCTGCATAGACATGTTCCTTCAGGTACGTCTCATCGAACTCCGCAGGCTTTGCTCCACAGCAATAACTATCTGCAAGCCTGTCTCCGCCTGTCACATCCACATCCACTGTAAATGTGATCTCTGATTCACTTACCAGCTCATACTCCAAATGCTCTGAAATGCTGTTTCCATCCGCAGATGTATCCCCCTCCAGATTATTCTTCTGATAATCCTTCGACAGATCATCGTCCCGGTTCTTTCCACATCCAGCCAGACACAAAACAGACATTCCTATACATAACACTTTTTGCCATCGTTTCATATCAGGTTCCTCCCTTTGGTTTGATAAACTAAGTGTAGCACAGGAATGTATCTGTTTTGTATCTAAACTCTCCCTATTCAGGTTATTTTATTACTTATTCTCTGTAGTGTTATTTCCTATACCAAACGGCATAAATACAATTCCGTATCCATCCTCTGTTTTATATTGCAGCGCCTGAAATTTGATGGATTCCCCCGATGTTTTAACTCGAACGACTGCACCACTTACAATCTCAGTCACCGGTTTTACTGTTGAAAATGATTTTGCTATAGTTTCACCAGTCAGCTCGTCCTCCATCGGATATGGTATCTCAACTGCAGTTGCAGGCGTGTATTCCCCAATTGACACCTGATAGAACCGATTATCTCCAAATACATTTTTCATGTCCAGATTATCATAACATTGCTTCATTGTTGTTTCCGGCAAATATTCCCCATCCGTCCATAGAAGCAGAATCGTACCGCTCTCCGTCATATAGGTAACACATTCCACACTGTCATCATATTTTGTAAATGTGATCTTCCACAGATATGCAGAATACGTATGGAAACTGCTGTCTGTATAACAATAAAGTTCCGTTGCATAGGAAAACATATTATCATATTTAATCTGCATGGAATACGGGAACACACCCGCCTGATAATAATACTCCATCTGTTTCTTCGCAAGTTCAACCGCCTCGACTTCGTTTAAAAAGCCATCTGTATTCTCGCATTTTTGCATTTCACTTTCCCATGTACCTGCAATGAGCTTGATCCGGTCTACCGATGACAGATTTGAAGATGCACTGCGTGCCATCATTTCACCTGCTTCTACATAATATTCCTCCGGTGCTACCACAACCTGATCCATCTGTTCCGAAAGTGTTCGTGCAAGCAGATATTTTGGCACCAGCACACTGGCAAGTATAACCGCTATGCAGAAAAATAAAATCAGGCATATCTTTATTTTATTGTTCCGAAAGATTTTTCTCATGAAATACCACCCACATTGTTGTTCCATACCCAACGGTACTTTCAATCTCCAGTTTTTCCCCATGACTTTCTATAATAGATGCAGCAAGTGCAAGTCCGAGTCCGGCACCGCCTTCCTGTCTTGACCGCGATTTGTCCACCATATAAAATTCATCACAGATGCGTTTTAAATGTTCCTCTGAAATCCCAACTCCAAAATCCTGCACTAAAATCCGAACACCCTCCGTTATCTTTTCCGCCACAAAACGGATCTTGCTTCCGTCTTCGGACGCCTTTCTTGCATTGTCAATAATATTGATAAACACAGACTTTAAGAGCTGCTCATCCCCTTTTATCCATGCATCTATTGTCTCGCATACCAGCTTCTGTTTTTTTCTCTTTAATATAGGTGTTACACTTTCCGCTACTTCCCGCATAAGATGCGAAACCGAAATCGGCTGATATTCTATCTTCCGATGTTTTGCATAAATAAAATCAAACAACTTCATCGACATAGCTTCCAGTCTTTTCCCTTCATGAAATATATACGACGCTGCAAGCACCTGGTTTTCCCTTGCAAGTTCTTTGGATCGCAGCATGTCCGCATACCCGATGATCGTTGTCATTGGTGTCTTCACCTCATGTGTAAAATCCGCCACAAACTGTTCCTGCCTTGTAACCATCCCATGAAGCTCATCCATATGTTCACAGACTGCATCTGCCATCTGATTATATGTCTCCGCCAAGGTTCCCACTTCATCCTGACTTTTAATGTGTACCCGGCTTTCATAGTCCCCCTGTCCAAACTTCTCCGATGCCTGATTTAATTTCTCCAACGGTCCGGTAAGAAGTGTCGCAGCTACAAACATTGCCGCCGTACACCCCAGCACGACAACAAACAGCAAAAGCACAAAATACTGTCGCTGTTGTTCAACAATCCGATATGTCTCCGTAATGTCTCTGGCATTGATAATATTCATGGATTTGTTCTGGACAAGGCTCGTTGAACTGACAAAAAGATAATATCCCCCCTGCTGTCTTTCCAATATGTATTGCTTCTGTCCTACAACTGCCGTACTCCACAGCTCGTCCGAACAGGTGAGCAGCTTATCCCTCGTGGAATGTACGACCTCCGTTCCATCGTATATCACAAAAACGCCATCGTTATTTCCGCCCATTTTCCCGGCTACATCCACACTCATATCCCGCATCTGGGAAATCAGTTTCGACGGTGTTGCATTCACCACATCCAGCAGACGATATTCTATCGCAGACTGCAGCAGATTATTCTCCTCAATTGCCGTCCTTATCTGTGTATCCAGAGCCAGTTGGAAATTTTTGCGTATCATAAAAAAACCCACGACACCAATCCCGAGCGAAAGCAATATAATATTAATCATTACGACTTTATATCGAAACTTCACCAAATATCCCCTGACTATTTAATCTTCTAATCGATATCCAACCTTGTATATTGTCTTTAACTTCTCTGTCAATCCCAATTTCTTCCGCAGACGCTGTACATGAAGATCCAATGTCCTCGTATCCCCGTAACTGTCGTTTTCCCATACCAGTTCATAGATTTTGTCTCGGAACAATGTCATATTTTTATTACGAACGAGAAGTTCTAACAATGTAAATTCCTTCGGAGTCAGAACGACCTCCTGTCCATACCGGCAGACTGTCCGGTTCTCTGTGTTGATCACAATATCTCCAAAAACTAATTTCGTTGCATCTTTATGATATCTGCGCAGCACAACCTGGATGCGTGCCATCAACTCCACGATTTCAAAAGGCTTGACAATATAATCTTCTGCACCTAAGTTCAACCCCTTCACCCTGTCATTTAATCCTGCCTTTGCAGTTAAAAATATAACCGGTGTTCCCATTGGTTTAATATATTCGAACAATTCATATCCATCCACCTTCGGCAGCATGATATCCAACAGCACCAAATCAAATGTATGCTTTTCCAGAATATCCGCCGCAGTCAGTCCATCCAACGCACAAGTACACTGATACCCCGCATCTTCCAGATTCATCCGAATCAGATCCGATATCGGTCGTTCATCCTCTACTACCAATATTTTTATCACTTATCCTGCCTCCAAAGTCCCTCTTAAATACGCTTATTCCTTCTTCTCCTCTGCTTCAATCACAACCCGTCCATTTTCGATACGCACTTTCACCTTATTTGTGTCAATCCCCGCTGCCGCAAGCATATCGTCACTTAGCTGTACGCGGTGTGCCTTATCAAGCACCGAATACTCCTCGTGTGTCTCATCTGTCATATCCGGATTCTCCATCTCATCAAGCATATCCCGGTAATGCTGTTTCAATATCTTCTCTGTGCTGATCTTGCCATCCGAGATCATAACAACACGATCAACCTTATGTGCCAGTTTCATATCATGTGTCACAATGATGATCGTAAGTCCCAGTTTACGGTTTAACTGCCGGAACAAATCCTGAATCTGAGATGATGTCTTCGTATCCACAGCTCCGGTCGGTTCATCCGCAAGCAGAATTTCCGGTTCATTTGCAAGTGCAACTGCAATTGCAATTCTCTGCTGTTCTCCACCCGACATCTGCGACGGATAAGAATCCCGCTTATGTTCCATTCCGACAAGTGACAAAAGTTCCTCTGCCCGTGCTCTTCGTTTCTTTGCAGTTGTACCAACAGCGAGCATTGGTGCTTCTATATTCTCTAACGATGTCAGATATGGAAACAGATTTCGACCACTCTTCTGCCACACAAATCCGATTTTTTTCTTCCGATACTGCACCATCTCCCGCTCCGAAAGTTCTGACAGATTTTTATTATCCACTTCGATCCGCCCCGCCGACGGAACTTCCAATCCACCAATAATATTCATAAGCGTGCTTTTTCCACTGCCGCTTTTTCCGATAACCGCCATCAGTTCTCCACGTTTTACCGTCAGATCCAGTCCTTGCAGCGCCAGCACTTCCACTTCCTTGGTCTTATATAG
>ERZ1026776.462-NODE-462-length-28036-cov-8.623101_pt1 | contig 28036 bp, 20 predicted proteins | sample MGYA00380125_ERZ1026776 | MGnify/ENA primary metagenome ERZ1026776 (study PRJEB33269, sample SAMEA4719761) | human gut metagenome | biome: human-associated habitat; feature: organic feature; material: feces | place: Cameroon | collected 2013-10 ...
CATAACTATAACGCATAAAAATACCCTCCTTACTGGTTGTCCAGTAAAGAGGGTACATATCAATGACGCGGGGTATTTTTTACCCTGTTTTATATGGAGATGTTCTTAATGGACATTCAAAGCAAGCATCTCTATATGGAATTTCTGGCAATGCAAAATAAAGATGTACTTAAACATATATTTTATTCTCGATTTATTCCATATACAATGTATGAAAGCTAAGAAGCTCTAAATGTTCTGATTTACATGTTAAAAATATACGCCACCGCCGCCGATTCGACATCCATGTCTCAACGGCGGCTTGTTTGAACATCGTGTTCAAACATGGCTACGTACCTGCAGAACATTAAGAACTTCTAAGCTTTCAACATATCGTATATTAGAATGAATCGAGAACAAAATATATGATATGAACACGTTGGAGATTGTAATGCCAGAAATTCTAATAAGATATGTTGTACAGCTTGTTCACAAAATGAACGATTCCAGCACATAAAACATTCGCCACGCCCGATGCCTCAATATGAAACATATCGAAAAACGAAATGTTTGACAAACGATAATATATATGATATATTCAAATAAATTTGAAAGGGGGAATTCCTATGGACAGGGCAAAGCGGAAATATATGAAATTGTTGAGGGACTATTTTCCGTATGGAAGAGCATGCAGGAAAAAGTTTCTGGTATCAATTGCTGAGGATATAGATCATTTCGTTCGGGAACAAGAACATTGCACTTATGAAATGCTGGTGAGAGAGTTTGGAAAACCACAGGAAGTGATCTTGAATTATCAGAAAGAAATTGAAATATCAGAGATATGTAACGTTCGAAAAATAATGATGAAGCATGTTGGATTGACAATAGGTGTGTGTGGCATATTGTTTGGAGCTGTTATGTTTTCAATACCGAATCTAAGAACAGAACGGAAAGACACTGCTGAAGACAACGTGGCAGATACAGTGGGAGAAGACATAGACGAGGGTTATAGTGATTTGGAAAAAGAACTGCTTAGTCATAGTGGAAGCTATTATGACGAGTATGGAAATCAAGTATTATCGGTGTGTGTAAGTAAAAAAGCGGGAACAACATTTACTTCATATATTATACAGAATCGGTTTAATCATTAGGGAGAAAAAGGAGACAAGAGATGAAAAAATTTATTGTGTTATTTTTAGCTTTAGTTTTGATTTTTATTAACGAAAATAATATATATGCAAAGCAAAGTACCGAAGATATACAACAAACAGGATTTAGTAGCGAAATAGAAGATGAAAATATTGATGATATGGTATTTAATGGAGATAGGATGGCTCGTGAGTATGCACGTCAATACACAGGCACTATTAATGTCAGTTTAGGTGAAGAAAAAACAGTGGCAAAGATATCCGTGGTATTAAAATACTCTTATACTGATTCCAGAGTAGTTATTTCGTCGTTTAGTTGCACGCAAACGTATATAAAAAATGGGAATAAAATATCTATTGAAAAGAAAGAAATTCAGAATGGTAATCCTGCGATAGCATCTGTAAGATATACAGCAACAAATCCAGCAGCGGGACAAAGTAGAACTTTTATAGCATATTTTGCAGTCGGAACAAATGGAGATGTGAGAACACAGATATATCCTTTAAATTGAATATATGTTATTGGGTGAAGGCAAAATATATTAACAAAATGGAAAGAAGAAATATATTAAAATATATTTCTTCTTTTTTCCAAATAAAGCATGTGAATTTCTTGTTTTTTATAATTCAAAATGGTAAGATTATTAAAGCAAGATGAGAGGCATATATATGGAAAGTAAAAATATGTTTTACCGTGGTTATGTGGAGTTACTTGTGTTGAAATTTCTTTCAGAGAAAGATTGCTACGGTTATGAAATCGTGAAAAGTATAAAGCGGGCTTCCGATGAGAAGATTTCGTTATCTGTAGGAACGTTATATCCAACATTATATAAGCTAATCGATCAGAAGTATATTAGTGATTATAAGAAGCAGACTGGTGAACGAATGGTGAAGGTGTATTATCATCTGGAGAACGCAGGGAGAGAACGATTGAACACCCTAGTAGCAGAGTACCGGGAGTTCTCTCGGGTTATGAATAAAATCCTGAATCTGGAGTAGTTCGGTAATGGTTGGCGGACATCGAGGATGTAACAGACAAGTGTCAGGCGTATCTGGAAATTAAAATTGAGACAGACACATTGAAGTAGAAAAACAGTTAGTACAGAAGTATTGCTAAAAACAAAAAGCAACTCTTTATAGAGTTGCTTTTTGTTATATATGCAATTATAAAGTATCCTTCACGTACTGCTGTACCAGCTTTTCAATCAGGAAGAATTGGGATGGACCTGCATCAAGGACAACCTTGTGAAATGCCTGTTCGTCGAATTTGTCACCAAGGGCAGATTCTGCATAATCGCGAAGCTCCTGGAAAGACTGCCAGCCCATGACGTACATCTGGTAATTGACAGGTTCTGCGATCACGTAATCCATGATGTCCTGTGCACCTTCCGAGTTAAATCCGTTGTTGGACAGATAGGTTTGTGTAGCTTCCAGATCCCAGCCCTCGTAGTTGACGCCGATTTCGATACGGGCGCTGACAAGCAGGTTTAATTCAGAGTTGATACGTTCAAAATCTGCATAACATGCATCCGGATAATCTTTGTACATTTCGTAGCTCATCATTTCCACGTAGGTTGCCCAACCTTCCGAATAGCCATTAAAGTTAAGTAAGGCACGGAGTGGCTCCGGATTCGTGTTCAGATAGTAGGTGAATTGGTACATATGGCCCGGAATTCCTTCGTGAGCCAATGTAGACCATAAATCCCCGGCACCATCACTGCCCATATTCAGATAGATGGAGTTGTCATTATATGCATCAATTGGCGTTGTTACATAGAACGCCGGGCTGACGATATCCTCCAGAGATTCATGCACATTTTCTACTTTGTAATTCACATCCGGCATAGCCGGAAAACGATCTGCAAAACAGTCCTTAAAATAGTTGATCGTTTCAAGTGGATCTTTGTCATCGTACAAACTGCTGCCGGCATCGTTAAAGTACTGTTCATAGGCAGAGTAGTTTGAAAGTGCGACTGTCTGATATTCGGATAAGACATCATCAAGTGCATTGTCGAGCCATGTAATGACTTCTTCCGGTGTTTTATCTGTACCAACTTTGTCCTTTAACAAATATGCATAATATTCTTTTCCGTTTTCATATCCTGCCAGCCCCAGATCGTTTGTTCCGGCATCTTTGTTTGCAGTGAAGAATTTGATTACATTATCGTAGCATGGGATGACAGAATTCATAACAATATCATGGTTTTTGGTAATGTAATTCTGAATCTGGTCTTCGCTTAACCCTTCGACTCCACGAACTTTATCTTCAAAAGTTGCAATCAGGAGGTTTTGTTCTGGCTTGGCGATGAATTCCTGACACTGGCGAATGACTTCGCTGGCAGAGTGTTCATTCATGAAGAGACCTTTGTCAACTTTGATCTGTTCAAAGTCCAGATATTTGTTATAGTAATCTGGTAATTGCTCCAGTAAAGCCAGATAATCCTGTACGTCATTCTCATTGTAGAATTTATATTCGGACATATTGATCGGCATGTTTGTCTGGAGACCGCTTGTGTAAGCAAATGGTTCGTATAGATAGGTGTAATCGTAGGATTCCAGATTTGTATCCAGATAATCCTTCAACACATCATATGTGTATTTCTGGGAACCTGTCAGCAGATCATAATCAAATTCCTGAAGTTCCGCGAGTTCATCTTCGGTTTCTTTTTTATCGTCTGCAATCGCTTCTTCCGATATCTCTGCATCACCGAAGGTTGCAGTTGGAACTTCCAAGTCATAATCAGCCGGATTGGCAACGGTATAATGTAAGGTTACTGTGTCGCTCGTTACGCTTTCTTTGAAATTATCCATAAGATAGGTATGGAAGCGTTCCTGCTCTGCCACAGCGTCTGCACCGGTTGGATCCGGCAAAGCATACGCACAATCCGCGAGCGTTGAAGTATCTATAGAAGGCGGGTTTTCGCTGGCGTCATCGGTTGCAACGTCTTCGACATTCTCGGCGAGTGATGCTGCACTCCATTTGCGGCTGCCGTCAGTAGTATTTCCGCATCCGGTCAGCAGAATGGACATCGCACATATGACTGCTAAAGCGGATGCTTTCATATTGGATTTTTTCCTCATAAAAATCAATTCCTCCGTTTCGAATTATCATGATATATAGTATTTTCTTTTCTTTTGCAGACAATACAAAAATCATCATACCCGATATTTTCAAAAACTGCAATCTTACGATACATATTTTACAAAATGCAAAGAAAACAACATGTCGAAAAGACAAGAATTACCGCTATATAAAGCACACGAAATCAGGTTTCAAGGAAGCATATTTATGTTAAGGTAAGAACGGGAAAAAATGTTTACATTTAAAGGAGAGATGGGAAATATGACGATTAAAGAGGCTGCGAAGAGACTGCATGTGGAGACACATGTACTTCGATATTGGGAGGATGAATTAAGTCTGGACATCAAACGGAATGCGCAGGGACACAGGTATTATGATGAACGGGATATCCGGATGTTCGAGAGCGTGAAGGCGATGAAGGAAGAGGGGCTGATGCTGAAGGATATCCGAAATGCGATTATACGTGCCAGACGGGCGAAATCCGGTGAGATTGAAGCGTATGTATCAGATGAAGCGGAATCTTGTACGGATGACGGACAGACGGCTGCAAAACAGGAGTTGGGGAATGACTGTGAAAAAGTGGAAGAAAAACATTCGGTTGAGCTTCAACCGGTACATACACGGATGGATGAGGACAAAGATTCTATGTTGGAAAGAATGCAACGTATGGTTGGAGATGAGGATAAAGTTGTTGATTTTAAACAGGCGCAGCTTCAAAGCGTGATGAATCGTGTGATTGCAACTGCATTGCGTGAAAATAAGGATATTATCACTACTTCGATTAAAGAAGAGGTGACTGCTGATGTGATGCGGCAATTCGATACGGTCATGCGTGAAAAGGAAGAGCGAGAGGAAGCCAGATATCGAAAGCTTGACATGGTGTTGCGGGAAATCCAGCAGGCAAATGCGGAAGTGGCTGCAACGAAAGCAAAAAAGGGATTATGGAAAAAACATCGGTAAATCGTATGACTTTAGCAGGAGATTCTATTACAGATATTGAAATTTCTGTCAGTCGTTAGTTGCAAAAAAAGAACAACTCTTGTATAATTCCTATTAGTTATGTGCTAATATAGCGAAGAATAGAAGAAACGGACAGGGATTATGAAACCAGAGATTTTATATGAGGATGCATATCTGATTGCCTGTGTGAAACCATATGGTGTATTGTCACAGGGAGACAAGGGCAATGATGAAGATATGATTACAAAAATCAAACATTACCTGTATGACCAAGATACATCAGAACAGGCAGAAGAACCATACGTTGCCGCGATACACCGGCTGGACCGTCCCGTAGGGGGTGTGATGATATTTGCAAAAACCCCGGAGATTGCAGCAAAACTGTCGGATATGCAGCAGGATGGTGAAATCGTGAAATACTATCAGGCGGTGATAACCGGTGAACTCCCCGATGCAGAGGGGGAGATGGTAGATTATCTTCTGCGGGATGGAAAGACGAATACAACGAAGATTGTAAAAAAAGGCGAGAAGGGTGCGAAACGCGCGGAATTATATTATGAAGTTTTGGATGCGATGGATACGGATGATGGAACGCTCAGCTATGTGTTGATTGAACTCGTGACGGGCAGACACCATCAGATTCGGGCACAGTTTGCAAGCCGTGGCTGTGGCATCTGGGGTGACACAAAGTATAATCCGAAATTCGCAAAGACAAAGCGTAAGTATAAGCAGATTGGTTTATTCTCCTCAAGGATGGAATTTACGCATCCGATTACAGGAGAAGAGATAGTAATCAAGAAGGAACCGGAGGGCGAGGCGTTTACGGTACTTGATTTAGATGAATTTGAATAAAGTGGAAATAGAAAGGACAAGAAAAATGGCAAAGGACAAGAAGTTAGTAGAGCATATTACGGCGATGGATGAGGATTTTGCACAGTGGTATACAGACGTTGTTCGTAAAGCAGAACTGTGTGATTACACAAGCGTAAAGGGATGTATGGTTTTTAAGCCGGCAGGTTATGCGATCTGGGAGTTGATTCAGAAGAATCTTGATGAGCGATTCAAGGCAACCGGTGTAGAGAACGTATATCTTCCAATGTTTATTCCTGAGAGTCTGCTGGAGAAGGAGAAGGACCACGTCGAAGGATTCGCGCCGGAGGTTGCATGGGTAACACATGGCGGATTGAATGAACTGCAGGAGCGTCTCTGCGTCAGACCGACATCCGAGACTTTGTTCTGTGATTTCTATTCTAAAGAGATTGAGAGCTATCGTGATCTTCCTAAGGTATATAATCAGTGGTGTTCTGTTGTCCGTTGGGAGAAGGAGACAAGACCATTTCTTCGTTCGAGAGAGTTCCTGTGGCAGGAAGGCCATACCGCACATGCAACTGCGGAGGAGGCAGAGGCAAGAACCATCCAGATGCTGAATGTCTATGCTGATTTCTGTGAGGAAGTACTTGCAATTCCGGTTATCAAGGGACGTAAGACAGATAAGGAGAAGTTTGCAGGTGCAGAAGCAACTTATACAATTGAGTCTCTGATGCATGACGGCAAGGCGCTGCAGTCCGGAACGAGCCATAACTTCGGTGATGGATTCGCAAGAGCGTTTGGCGTCCAGTATACAGATAAAGATAATAAGCTTCAGTATGTACATCAGACATCCTGGGGTATGACAACGAGAATGATTGGTGCTATCATCATGGTACATGGTGATGACAGCGGACTGGTGCTTCCTCCGAAGGTTGCTCCAACTCAGATCATGATCGTTCCGATCATGCAGAAGAAAGAGGGCGTGCTCGAGAAGGCAGAAGAGCTTCGCAGTGTGCTTGCATCAAATTTCCGTGTGAAGGTTGATGATTCCGATAAGAGTCCCGGATTCAAGTTCGCCGAGCAGGAAGTAAAGGGTATTCCGCTTCGTGTTGAAGTAGGACCGAAGGATATCGAGGCAGGACAGGCAGTTGTTGTCCGCCGTGATACGAGAGAAAAGACAATCGTGCCATTTGACAAGCTGGCAGAGACTTGTGAGGTATTGCTTGCACAGATGCATGATGATATGTATGCAAAGGCAAAGGCACATCGTGATGCGAATACACATGTCGCTAAAAACTGGGATGAATTCACAGATATTCTGGAGAAGAAGCAGGGATTCATCAAGGCTATGTGGTGTGGTGAGGAAGCCTGCGAGACAGCCATCAAGGACGAGACAGGTGCAACAACGAGATGTATCCCGTTTGCACAGGAGAAGCTTGGTGATGTATGTGTACATTGTGGCAAGCCTGCGAAACACATGGTTTATTTTGGAAAGGCATACTAAAAATAAAAATCAGAACATTTACCCTGCTGACATCAGCGGGGTAGTTGTTTATTTGGGTGAAATACATGAAAATAGAAATTCCGACAGGGGCGGCATATATTTTACAACAATTAAATAAGCATGGGTATGAGGCATATATTGTTGGTGGTTGCGTGCGGGACAGCCTGCTCGGCAAGCAGCCGAATGACTGGGATATCACGACCTCGGCGAAACCGGAGGAGGTCAAGGCAATTTTCCGCCGCACGATCGATACGGGAATCCAGCATGGAACGGTGACGGTTTTGGTCGACCGGGAAGTTCTGGAGGATGGAAGTGGAAGACCGGTTAGTCATATCGATTATGCGTTTGAAGTGACAACGTATCGTGTTGATGGTGTCTATACCGATCATCGGCGCCCGGAATCGGTTTGTTTCACGGCAAGTCTCGAAGAAGATCTGAAACGGCGGGATTTTACAATCAATGCGATGGCATACAACCCGGAGCAGGGTGTGATTGATATCTTCGGTGGACAGGAAGACCTGAAACGAGGAATTGTTCGGTGTGTAGGATGCGCTTCCGAGCGGTTCGATGAGGATGCACTTCGTATTCTGCGTGCTGTCCGGTTTGCAGCACAGCTTGATTTTGTAATTGAGGAAGCGACGCGGACTGCTATGCGGAAGCAGGCAAAATTTTTGCGAGATATCAGTGCGGAGCGTATCTGTACGGAGCTTACAAAGATGATTGTGTCGAAACATCCGGAGCGGTTGGAAGAAGCGTATGAGTTGGGACTGACCGGAATATTTTTGCCGGAGTTTGACCGGATGATGCAGACACCACAGAACAACCCCTATCATCTGTATGATGTCGGACATCATACACTGAAGGTCATGCAGGCGGTTTCTGCTACAACGGTACTTCGCTATGCAGCGCTGCTGCATGATGTTGGAAAACCGGAATGCAAGACGACAGATGACACGGGGGTGGATCATTTTTATGGACATCAGGAAATCTCTGCAAAGATCGCGCGTACGATTCTGCGTCGCCTGAAATTGGATAATGATACGATCGATCAGGTCTGCAGGCTGGTAAAAAATCATGATTATGGACTTTCCGGGGACGGACCGGGTATGAAGAGCTTTCGCCGGTTTGTAGCACAACTTGGTGCAGAGCATTTCGAAGATTTTCTGGAGATACGCAAAGGTGATATGGCAGGGCAGAGTGGATATCATCTCGAACAGCGCAGGCAGGTGATTGTGCATATGGAAGCAATGTATGCGGAGATCATAGAACAGAAACAATGTCTGAAACTGTCGGAGCTTGCAATCGGTGGAAAAGATCTGATTGCAATCGGTGTAAAACCCGGACCGGATATGGGACGGATTTTGAAAGCACTGCTGGATCAGGTACTTGAAGAGCCGGAATTAAATACAAGTGAACAATTATTGGCGATTGTAAAGGAATCGTATCTATAGATGCGGACAAACAATCGGAATGAAACAGCCTCTCCCGGCATACAATTAACAAGACTGATGTTGGGAGGGGATTTTTTGTGGCTGAAAAAATGTCGGAAGTGTTCGAGATGTACGATGTGAGATTGGATCACATAGGACGGGGACGGGGAGCGATGGTGCTGTATACGGACAAGGGGGTTCGGCAGGTGCGAGCAGCAGAAGTGAGCGAGAAGAGGCTTCAGGCGGAATATGAATTCAAAGAGAATATGTATGCGGCAGGGTTTAAAAATATTGACCGTCTGGTGAAAAACAACGAAGATGAGCTGATCACCTATGACCGGTATGGAAATCCGTTTGTGATGCGCATGTATTTTGATGGACGGGAAATGAATGTTATGAACAAAAACGAAGTATTACATGCAGTTGACAATCTCATTTTGCTGCATCGAGCGGGACGAGAGGTGTGGCAGGCAGTTGACCGGGATATGCAGATTCGGGAAAAAAATGATGTCAAACGGCGAAACCGGGAGCTGAAACGTGTACATAATTATATTTCGAAGCAGAGTCCAAAGCGGGAGTTTGAAGCTCTGTTTATACGGGCATTTCCGTATTTCTATGAGCAAGGACTGCAGTGTGAGCGGATGTTAAATACAGAGCCAAAAGAATGTCGGCATCTGGGGTATTGCCATGGGTCTTATAATCATCACAGCGTACTTATATGTGGCGGTGGCACGGACCGACAGGCAGCAACGATCAATTTTGAAAAATATCATGTGGGTAACCAGCTTCAGGACCTGTATTATTTCATACGAAAGACTGTAGAGAAAAATGGATACACCTATGCATTGCTGCAGGCGATTCTGGAGCGGTATCAAGAGGGGATTTTGCTGCAACAGGACGATATCGAATACATTCAGGGACTGTATCGATATCCGGAAAAATTCTATAAGTTATCAAATCAGTATATGAATGGTTCTAAGGCAAGAATTTCTCCGAAAATGGTCGAAAAACTGAACCGGATAATAGTGGAGGAAGAAAAGAAGCAGAATCTGTTAGAGAAATTATCTTCATATAATATCTCGAAAAAATGAATATATAATCTTCACATTTGCAAAATAATCTTGTATAATACAGAAGTTAAGGTGGTTTTATGGATAAGCGGAAAATACGATATGGATTCGTTGTGTTGTTACTGGCATTTGTGTTAGCGGGCTGTAGGCAGGAAAAAAAGAATGATGTCAAAGTCTATGAGAACACAGAGGAAGTCACGACTGATCATGCAGAGGCTTCCATGACGGCAATCATAACGAGCATGGACATGGAGAATAATCAGATGCATTTTGTATCAGTGCTGGATGGTGCCGATATAGCATTGCAGTATCATGGCGGTGTGCGTGTGAGCGATACGCAGGGCACAGACATCGGCATTGCGAATGTTGCCTGTGGAAGTGTGGTTGATATCGTTTATTATTCCGACACAGAAAAACTAATCAGTATTGCGAAGAATGCAAAAGTGAAAACTTATACGGGCGTGAAAAAATTCGCATATCGTCAGGATGAGAATATCGCTGCATATAACGGAAATAGCATAAAGGTGGCTGATTATACGCAGGTATTTGATGGAGATCAGGCAGTTTCTCTGGCAGATGTCAATACCGAGGATGAGGTTACTTTGTCTGTATGGAACGGAACACTGGTATCGGTTGTGATCACAAAAGGGCATGGTTATGTCCGTCTGCTGAATCAGGGAACATATATTGGTGGATTCGTGGAGATTGGGAAAGATGTGATTGTGCCGGTGACGACAGATATGCTTGTGGCCGTGGGCGAGGGTGAGTATACACTTCGTATCAGCAAAAACGGATATTCAGGAGAGAAGAGTATTCGTATTACGAAAGACCGGGAGATGAATGTAGATCTCTCGGATGTTGCAATTCCGTCCGGAACGGTGACATTTTCAGTTTCTCCGGATAATGCAGGAGAGGTGATTAAGGTAGATGGAGAGGAAATTGCGAACCGAACCTATACCGGGTTATATGGCGAACACCAGCTTAGTATTACGGCAGATGGATATGATAGTTTCCGTGGAAGTTTTAAGATCACGGAGACAATGAAGACCCTGCGGGTAACCTTGCAGCAGGAGACCACGGAGGAAACAACGGAAACATCCGAGGAAACTACTACACAGGAAGAACAGACGACGCAGACAGATCAAACAACGCAAAGTGTGCAGACGACCACACAAGGTGGACAGACGACGGAGTCGGTGGAGCAGGGAAATAAAATTACGATTAAAAAACCGGAAGGAGTCGGTGTATATTTCGATGGAGATTATGTCGGAATCGCACCAGTGTCGATAAAAAAGGCAGCGGGAACGCACACGATTACCTTATATAAAGCCGGTTATTTGATAAAAAGTTACACAATACAAGCCGAAGATAACGGCAAAGATGATGAATATAGCTACGCGGATCTGATATCCGTGCTGGACTAAATATTAGGAGGAACATCATGGACATGGATTACAAGAAGGTTTATGAAGAATGGCTGACAAACCCGTTTTTTGATGAAGCAACAAGACAGGAGCTGGCTGCAATCAAGGATGACGAGAAAGAAATCAAAGAGCGTTTTTATACGGATCTTGAATTCGGAACAGCTGGATTGCGCGGTATTATAGGTGCCGGTACAAACCGCATGAATAATTATATTGTTGCAAAGGCGACACAGGGGCTTGCAAATTACATCAAGATGCGTAAGAAGCAGGCGAAGGGTGTTGCGATTGCCTATGATTCCAGACATTGTTCACCGGAGTTTGCAGATGTGGCAGCATTGTGCCTGGCTGCAAACGGTATTAAAGCATATGTATTCGAGTCACTTCGTCCAACACCGGAACTATCTTTTGCAGTTCGTTATCTGGGCTGTGTGGCAGGAATCAATGTAACAGCCAGCCACAACCCACCGGAGTATAACGGATATAAGGTGTACTGGGAAGATGGTGCACAGATCACACCACCACATGATGCGGGTATTATGCGCGAAGTAAAAGCAATTTCCGTTCAGGATGCTGTTACAATGCCGAAGCAGGAAGCAATCCATGAGGGCTTGTATGAGGTAATCGGCAAAGAAATCGATGATGCATATATGGCAGAACTGAAGAAGCTTGTTCTGCATCAGGAGTGCATCGACAAATACGGAAAAGAATTGAAGATTGTATATACACCATTACATGGCACAGGAAATATTCCGGCAAGAAGAATCCTCCGCGAGCTTGGATTTGAGAATGTATACGTAGTTCCGGAGCAGGAACTGCCGGATGGCGATTTCCCAACTGTAAGCTATCCGAACCCGGAAGCAGCAGAGGCGTTCGAACTTGCGCTTGCACTTGCGAAGCATCATGATGCAGATCTCGTTCTCGCAACGGATCCGGATGCAGACCGTCTCGGTGTATATGTGAAGGATAAGGATGGTGAGTATCACTGCCTGACCGGAAATATGTCAGGAAGCCTGCTTGCAGAATATGAGCTCAGCCAGATCAAGGCGACAAAGGGACTGCCGAAGGATGGCGCACTGATTAAGTCTATCGTTACAACAAACCTTGTAAATGAGATGGCAAAGAGCTATGGTGTAAAGCTGGTTGAAGTTCTGACCGGATTTAAGTTTATCGGTCAGAAGATGTTAGAGTTCGAGACAAAACATACAGGCACGTATCTCTTTGGATTTGAGGAGAGTTATGGATGCCTGATCGGTACACATGCCAGAGATAAGGATGCGATCGTAGCAACGATGGCGCTTTGTGAGGCGGCGGCATATTACCGATCACAGGGCAAGACGTTGTGGGATGCTATGATTGACATCTACGAGAAGTATGGTTATCATGTGGATGCAATCCATACACTGACCTTAAAGGGTATCGAAGGTCTCGAGAAGATTAAGAGTATCATGGAGCAGTTAAAGTCCCACACACCGAAGGAGATTGCAGGCTTAGAAGTACTCTGGGCACGTAATTATGACAATGATACAGCGACAAATATGAGGAATAAGGCGGTTATTCCAACCGGACTTCCAAAGTCAAACGTTGTATATTATGAGCTTGAAGGTGGCGCATGGCTTTGCGTCCGCCCGTCCGGTACAGAGCCAAAGATCAAGTTCTATTACGGTGTTATTGGTAAGGATTTTGACGATGCACAGCAGAAGTCAGAGGAATTTGGCGAAGCAGTCAATAAGATGATTGAATATATGATGTAAGAGTTTGAAAGCGGTTTCGGGAACCCGAAGGGTGAAGAAATCGCTTTTACTTATAATGAAAGAAAATGAAGGGAAGACTACATGCTGCAACTGAAAAACATAGTAAAGGACTATGGAGAGGGAGATTCAAAGGTACAGGCATTAAAGGGTGTCAGTATTAATTTCCGGGCAAATGAGTTTGTCTCCATTCTTGGTCATTCCGGATGTGGAAAGACGACACTTTTAAATATCGTGGGAGGGCTTGATCAGTACACCGATGGAGACCTGATTATCAAAGGAAAATCCACGAAGAAATATAAGGATAAGGACTGGGATACTTATCGAAATCACAGTGTTGGATTTGTATTCCAGAGTTACAATCTGATTATGCACCAGACCGTGCTGCAGAATGTTGAGCTGGCACTGACTTTATCGGGTGTTTCAAAAAGTGAACGCAGACGCCGGGCGAAGGATGTGTTAGAGAAGGTTGGACTTGGCAATCAGATTCATAAAAAGCCGAATCAGATGTCCGGTGGACAGATGCAGCGTGTGGCAATTGCGCGAGCACTCATCAACGATCCGGAGATCCTGCTTGCGGATGAGCCAACCGGTGCGCTTGATACAGAGACAAGTGTACAGATCATGGATCTTCTGAAGGAGATTGCGAAAGACCGGCTTGTTATCATGGTTACACATAACCCGGAGCTTGCGGAGCAGTACAGTACAAGAATCGTCAAGCTGTTAGATGGCGAGATCAAGGACGACAGCATGCCGTATTCCGATGAGGAAGCGGCGAAGGAAACGTATGAGGAATTAAGCAGGAAGGACTTGAAGCATAAGCGGATGTCGTATTTTACGGCGCTCAATCTGTCTTTTAACAACCTGCTTACGAAGAAGGGAAGAACTCTGCTAACCGCATTTGCGGGAAGTATAGGGATTATTGGAATTGCGCTGATTTTATCATTGTCCGATGGATTCCGGAATTATATTAAGGGGGTAGAGGAGGATACACTTTCCACCTACCCGTTGGAGATCACAGATGAGTCGATTGATATGTCTGCGATGATGGGAATTATGCTCGGCACCGAGATGAAGAGTGAAGAAGCGCATGATATGGACAAGGTGTATTCGAACAACTTTGTCGGAAATTACATGAAGAATATGCTTGGAGAGGTCAAGGTCAATGATATGGTATCCTTCAAGGATTATATCGAAGAAGGTGACGGCCGGAAGATGAAGGACTACACCAGCGATATCATGTATACATACGGTATTACGATTAATGCTTATAAAAGTGATGTGGATAAGGAGGTCTATCAGGTTAATCCAAGTACCGTTTTTGACAGCATCGGTTTCGGTTCGATGTCAGAGATGGACAACCTTGGCATGACGGGAACGCAGAGTACAACGAATGTCTGGTCAGAAATGATCAGTAATCAGGAACTGCTTGAGAACCAGTATGATGTCGTGGCCGGGCGTTGGCCGGAGAATTATGATGAGGTCGTAATGGTTGTAACGAAGGATAATGAAATCAGTGATTATGAGCTGTATTCGCTTGGAATCCGGGATGTCAGCGAGATGCAGGAGATGATGCGCGCGGCATTGAAGGGTGAGACAAAAACATATCCGAATACTTCGTACACCTACGATGACCTGCTGAGTCTCACCTATAAGGTAATTCCGTCTTCGGATTTTTACGCATACGATGATTCAGAGAAATGTTATGTCAATAAGAGTGATGATGCGGATTATCTGAAAGATAAGATCCGGAAAGGCCTGGATATCAAGGTTGTCGGCATTGTCCGCCCGAATGAGGATGCAACGGTTCATTCAATCACGACGACAATCGGTTACACCCACGCATTGGCGGAAAAACTGATGGATCTGTCAAAAGACAGCGAGGTTGGAAAGGCACAGCTTGCAAATCCGGATAAAAACGTATTTACCGGATATGAATTTGGTGCGGATTTGAGCGAAAAGGCACAGAAGGAAGCCGAACAGCAGGCACAGGATGCGATGAGTGAGATGGGAATCGCAGATATGACAGAGGATCAGTTGTATGAATATATGGCAAGCCTTCCGGCAGACCAGTTAAAACAGTTCATGCAGGCGATGACCGAACAGACGCAGAGTGTGTCAAACAGTATGTCGCTTTCGGATTTGAAATCCGCAGAAAATGCAACCTATGATGATAACCTTATCACACTTGGCATTGCCTATGAGAATGATCCGAAGGTTATCCGCATCTATCCAATCGATTTTGAGTCGAAGGAAAAAATCATTGACGCGATTGAAGAATATAACAATATGGTGAGAACAAACGGCGAAGATGAGAAGGAAATTTCCTACACGGATATGGTAGGAACGATGATGTCTTCCGTCAGTACAATCATCAATGCAATTTCATATGTATTGATGGCGTTTGTGGCGATTTCTCTTATTGTTAGTTCGATTATGATTGGTATTATCACATATATTTCTGTGTTAGAACGGACGAAGGAAATCGGTGTGCTGCGAAGTATCGGTGCGTCAAAGAAGGATATCTCACGTGTATTTAATGCGGAAACAATTATCATTGGTTTTGTAGCAGGTCTGATCGGCATTGGTGTTACTATGATTTTGAATATCCCGATCAACGCGGTCATTCACCATCTTGCGGGACTGACCGGTGTGGCGAAGCTTCCGGCTGTGGGTGGTGTGATTTTAGTAGCAATCAGTGTCATACTGACCATGATCGGAGGGTTGATTCCGGCTCGTGTGGCATCCAAGAAGGATCCGGTTGAGGCATTACGAAGTGAGTAAATAAGAAAAAATATAGTTTTAAAGGGAAAGATGTTTCGTTTTGATCGAGCGTATGGGAGGAACGAAGTATGAGAGCATTTGAAGATATAAAAATTGCGGTTGCGGGAACCGGATATGTCGGATTGTCACTTGCAACCCTGCTGTCCCAGAATCATATCGTGACAGCAGTTGATATCATCCCGGAGAAGGTGGAGCAGATTAACCATAAAATTTCGCCGATTCAGGATGATTATATTGAAAAATACCTTGCAGAGAAGAATCTGAATCTGTCGGCAACCTTAGATGGGGAGGTGGCATATCGTGATGCGGATTTTGTCATCATTGCTGCGCCCACGAACTATGACAGCCAGAAGAATTTCTTCGATACAACGGCGGTGGAAGCGGTAATTGAGCTTGTGATGAAGGTGAATCCGGAAGCTTTTATGGTTATCAAATCAACGATTCCGGTTGGTTACACCGAGTCTGTACGAAAGAAATATCAGACAAGCAGAATCCTTTTTTCGCCGGAGTTTCTGCGGGAATCCAAGGCGTTGTATGACAATCTGTATCCAAGCCGTATCATTATCGGTACGGATAAGGACGATGCAGAGGTGGACGCTGCGGCGCATACATTTGCACGACTTTTGCAGGAGGGTGCGGAAAAGGAAGATATCGACACGTTGTTTATGGGATTTACCGAGGCAGAGGCGGTCAAGCTTTTTGCGAACACGTATCTTGCGTTAAGAGTGTCGTATTTTAATGAATTGGATACCTATGCGGAGATGAAGGGACTTAATACGCAGGCAATCATCAACGGCGTGTGTTTAGATCCGAGAATCGGAACGCAGTACAACAATCCGAGCTTCGGCTATGGAGGTTACTGTCTTCCGAAGGATACGAAACAGCTGCTTGCCAATTATGACAATGTACCACAGAATATGATGACGGCAATCGTGGAGAGCAACCGAACGCGGAAAGACTTTGTTGCAAGCCGCGTGCTTGAGAAGGCAGGCTATTACAGTTATGGTGCAAATAACGAGTGGAATGCTGCAAGTGAGAAGGATGTGACCATCGGTGTTTATCGTCTGACGATGAAATCAAATTCCGATAACTTCCGTCAGAGTTCCATCCAGGGTGTGATGAAGCGTGTGAAAGCAAAGGGAGCGAAGGTTATCATTTATGAGCCGACTTTACCGGAAGGAACGACATTTTTTGGTTCAAAGGTGGTAAATGACCTGAGCGAGTTTAAAAAACAGAGTGATGCAATTCTTGCGAACCGTTACAATGCGGAACTGGACGATGTGCAGGAAAAGGTATATACGAGAGATATTTTTCGAAGAGATTAGGGAGGAAGTATGGAACAGAGTTTTTCGAAACGATGCCGTTACTTTGTGTTGTTGATTTTTTGTGTGGCGGGAATGGTTATATTTGATCGTTCTTTGGTGTTTGTGTCTTCGCAGATGACAATCCACAAATTGATTGTGATTGGGCTGAATATATTTGCGATTGGAGTTGTACCATTTGCTTTTGCATTGATTCCTTTGCTTGCAAAGGCAACGGATGCAATGCTTCGGTGGTTTATGAAATGTATCGAGAAGATACAAAGAAATTGGAAGAAAGTTCTTTTGTATACTGGATTAGGAATTGCGGGATGGGGTGCAGCGTGGCTGCTGGAGAACTGTATCATAAGCCGGGTGCTTCACGAGGCAGCAAATGACAGCCGGAGAGTATTTGTCTTCGCAATTATTTTGCTGGGAATCGCTGTATATGGATTTCGAAAACGTGCAGGGCAAAAACCGGAGCAGTTTTTTGCTGTTGCAGCGTTGATTTTAGGCGGCATGCTGATTCGTATTTCTCCGGCAACACTGGGGATTATGGCTGATGATGAAACACACTATGCCCGTGTTCTTGCAGAAGCCAATTTGTTTGATGGAAGCTGTTTGGATGTGGAACAAAAAATGTTAGATGAATTTGCGCAATCTGTCTTTTACAAATTGGCATATGACCGAGAATCAAGAGCGGATTATTATGCAGAATTAAATGCAATGTATGAGCAAAAAAATGTAATTCATCCGAGCGTTCGATTGCATGGAATATGGTCTCTTTCGTATGTGCCGTCGGCGATTGGAACGATTGTTGGGCAGGGGTTGTCGTTATCGTTTGTACATGTGTTTATGTTAGGAAAATTGTTCAATTTACTCTTCTATGTAATGCTGTTTTATTTTGCAATTAAGAAGATACCATATGGGAAAACATTGCTGGCTGTATTTGGGTTGGTACCAACAAGTATTTTTATGGCATCTAATTATTCTTATGATCCATGGGTCATCGGATTTATAGTGCTGTCATATTCATTTTTCTTCTATGAGATTCAAAATCCGGACAAGAAGCTGGAAGCAAAAAATGTGGTGTGTATGGTTGTGTTTTTAATACTTGGATGCATGCCGAAGGCGGTGTATTGTGTACTTGGACTTCCACTTTTGTTTATGCCAAAGGCAAAATTCAAAGATAAAAAGCAGCGTCTTATGTATTATATGCCTGTCGTAATTGCCGGGGTAGCGTTGCTTGCAACCTTTGCGGTGCCGGCATTGATACAGGGAGTTGGATCCGGGGATTCCCGTGGTGGGGAAGGAATCAATGCAAATGCACAGCTTGCCTATATTCTTTCAGATCCGATTGCGTATGCGAGGGTGTTCTTTCACTTTTTGAAGGATTACCTTTCTTTTGGTAATATGCAGAGTTACATGCAGAGGTATTTCTATTTTGGAAATGGTGATTTTTATGTGCCTGTATTTGTGATACTGGTGATCGTTGCATTTTTGGATAAGAAAAAGGCAAAAAATCAGAGAATTTTGGTCCGTATATCCTGTATTGCTGCCAGTTTGCTGGCTGTAGCAGCTTGTGCAACGGTTATGTATATCGTGTTTACTCCGGTAGGTTCCGAGCAGATTTTTGGCTGTCAGGGACGATATATTCTCCCGGCGATGATACCGTTTTTGGCTGCAATATCACCAGACGTTTTTGACAACAAAATCAAGCCGCAGATATTTACGATTGTGCCGATGATACTTGTTTCATCGACGTTTTTGTACAATGTATATAATATGAGTGTGGCTTTGTATTAGTTGACAGGGGAGTATGTGATGAAATTACGGAATAGTATGAGAAGTATACAGGTGGGATTCTATAAAAGCATTTCCTGGTTGTATTTTGGAATGATGCTTGTGATCTTTGCAATTTGTGTTTTTTGCTTTCAAATGCACTTTGGCCGATCAGAGTTTTATCAGAATTATATTCCTGTGTTTGCCTTGCTGCCGTTTGGAATAATTTTTGTTGCCGGATTGAGTCGTGTGGCAGAGCTTGCTGCCTCGCGGATTGCGCGCGCGAACCGATGGATGATGATTATATCTGTAATATTATTACTGACACAGGTGTATGCGTTAAAGTGTTACTTTTTTTCTACAGATTGGGATGCCAGGACGTTGATATTTTTATCGCAAAGTGTTGCGCATGGGGAAGATTTATCTATGTATAAGGAGTATTTTTCGAAATATCCGAATAATCTTTTCCTTGGATGGATTTTCGCAATGATATACAGGGTGGCACACGTGATAGGATTTCATGCATTTGAATATGTTTTAGTTCTGTGCGTGCAGTGTGCATTAAATGTACTGACAGGATTTCTGTTTGCGAAGATACTAAAGAAGTTAGTCGGTGACAATCGATTTGTAGTGCTTGGGTATGCGGTATATGTTTTATTGATCGGAATGTCTCCGTGGGTATCTATTCCATATTCGGATTCAATGGGACTGATATTCCCGGTTTGGATTTTGTATATTTATTTGAATCGAAACAAGTGTCGGCTTGCGTTCTTGCCGTGGGCAGCGATTGGCATACTATCCGGATTCGGATATAAGATCAAGCCGCAGATTATAATTGTTCTAATTGCAATTCTAATCGTGACGGTGCTCAAAAAAAGACAAGGGCTGGATTGGAAAAAGGTATTGCAATGTACAGCCGGTGCTTTTTGGGGAATAATTGTGGCAATCTTGCTTGCGGGTGCAGCGGTTCGAAGTATGAATGTGCCTCTTGATACCGAGCGGGAATTTCGTATGCCGCATTATTTTATGATGGGGCAGTGCACGGAAGGACTTGGCGTCTGGTGCCCGGAAGATGTCGGTTTTTCGGATTCGTATGCAACGGTGAAAGAACGGGATGCAGCAGATTGGGAACGGGCAAGGTCGCGTATTCGGGAAATGGGCGTTGGAGGTGTTATAAATCAATTCACACGAAAAACGTTGACTAACTATTATGATGGAACATTCGGCTGGAGTGGAGAAGGCACATTCTTTTTTGAAGTTCGTGAGAATACAGGATCTTTAGGAGAACAGTTTTTTCGCGGATTATACTATACAAGAGATTATGCTTCAGAGGGAAGGTACTATACAGTCTGGTCGAATTTTGTACAGATGTTGTGGATTACATGTTTGCTTTTCAGTATATTTGCAGCTTTTTCAGGGCGGACAGATGAAAAGAATGTGGTTATGTTGAGTATAATCGGGTTATCGATATTTGAGGTATTGTTTGAAGCACGTGCACGGTATTTGTATATATATGTACCGTTTTATATACTTCTCGCGGTCTGTGGACTTGCGGTTATCATGAATAAAAAGGGAAAATTTTACAGGAGGAACAGGAATGAAACAGTATGACTATCTGGTTGTAGGTGCCGGACTTTATGGTGCGGTATTTGCACAGCAGGCAAAGGAAAAAGGGAAAAAGGTGCTTGTAATCGACAAGCGACCGCATATCGCCGGAAATGTGTATACAGAGGATGTAGAGGGCATTCATGTACACAAATATGGTGCGCATATTTTCCACACAAATAATAAGCAGGTGTGGGATTATATTACAAAATTTGCAGAGTTCAACCGGTTTACAAATTCACCGGTTGCAAATTACAAGGGTGAGCTTTACAGTCTGCCATTTAACATGTACACATTTAATAAGATGTGGGGTGTGGTAACACCGGAAGAGGCTGCTGCAAAGATTGAAGAGCAGAAGCAGGCAGCAGGTATTACAGAACCGAAAAATCTGGAAGAGCAGGCAATCAGCCTGGTTGGAACAGATATTTACGAGAAACTGGTAAAAGGCTATACGGAAAAGCAGTGGGGACGTCCATGTACAGAGCTTCCGGCGTTTATTATCAAGCGTCTTCCGGTTCGCCTGACATTTGATAACAATTACTTCAATGCGCTGTATCAGGGAATCCCGATGGGCGGATATACAAAGATGGTCGAAAACCTGCTTGATGGTATCCAGGTAAAGCTTTCTGCAGATTATTTCGCAAACAAGGCAGAGTATGATGCAATGGCAGAGAAGGTTGTCTACACAGGTGCAATAGACGCATATTTTGATTATAAGCTTGGTGCACTGGAGTATCGTTCGGTCCGGTTCGAGACAGAACTTCTGAATCAGCCAAACTTCCAGGGAAATGCGGCAGTGAACTATACAGATGCGGAGACTCCTTGGACCCGTATTATCGAACACAAATGGTTCGAATTTGGCAAAGACGATGCTGGCAATGATCTGCCAAAGACGGTTGTATCCCGTGAGTATTCTTCCGAGTGGAAGGTGGGGGATGAACCGTATTATCCGGTGAATGATGAGAAAAACGGTGCATTGTATCAGCAGTACAAGGAGCTTGGTGTGCAGGAATCGCATGTGATTTTTGGTGGACGCCTTGGTGAGTACAAGTATTATGATATGGATGCGGTAATCGCATCTGCACTTGCGATGAGCGAGAAAGAACTTGCATAAATATAACAACATGGGATTACTATAACAAAAAGCGGTTGGAAACAGATAGGCTGTTCCAACCGCTCTTTTTCTTCTAAATATTGGTCTGTGTCAAACGATTTATATTTTTTCACATACTGCTATCGCAGCAATTCCAAAATCGTATTTACCATCAGGTCGTTCTGCATCGGGTTCATGATGGAGAACCGCACGAAATGAGAATCTAAACCATGGAAATTCTCACAGTTTCGAAGTACAATGCCTTTCAGGTTGCAATGCGCCAGGAGGAATTTCGCAGTCACATCCTCCTTCAGAATCTGCATTAACACAAAATTCGCACTTGGTTTAAACAACCGCAGATTTTTGTTTGTGCTCATCGCCGAGTAGATCAGATTGCGCTCGGTGAAGATGCGCGAGTGGGATTCCCTGATATAGGAATTATCTTCGAGCATTGCAGTACATGCAGCCGCGGTCAGGCAGGAGATGCTGTTTGGCGTGGCGGTCATGTTGATGATCGTCATATTTGTTTCATTGTTCATAATGGCATAGGCAAGCCGTAAGCCCGGCACTGAGAAAAACTTGGATACGCTGCGGAGAATGATAACATTCTCATAAGTGTTTACAAGGGAAATAGCAGTGCGGCTTTCGTAATTTTCTGTAAATTCAATATACATCTCATCAATCAAAAGCGAAATGCCATGTTCGTTGCAGGCGGCAGCTAATTTCTTAATCTCTGCCCGGTCAATGACCTGTGAAGTTGGGTTGTTCGGGTTCCCCAGAATCACCAGATCAAGGTCATCTGTCAAATGGGATATGAAATCATCCATGTCCAAATGATAATCTTGGTTGATATCCATCTCATAAAAAACGGTTTCACATCCGTATACAGACAATACATGTTCGTAATCTATAGCGGATGGAATTGGAAGTAATGCTTTTTTGGGGGCAAGCAACGCGACAAAGAGGCGAAGCAAGTCCGAACTGCCGCTGCCGAGTACCAGATGCTCCGGAGCGCAACCGGCGTATGAGGCAATTGCATTTTTTAAAGCTTCATAATAGGTATCCGGATAGCATCCGACTGCATCAATGTTCTCTATGATTGCGCGTGTTACACTCTCCGGAACACCAAGTGGATTACAGTTTATATCATATTGGACAGTCTCATACTGTTCGATGCGAAGTGGCTCGTTATTCATAAAATCCTCCTATACTAACAGAAACCAAACCATTTATAACCCTGTCTTGAAAAAAGAAAGGGGGTTTGTTATAATGTGATATGTGTTAAAAGGGGATAGTGGGTGAACTATACCCTCTTACCGTTAATTATACCTATTAAACAGACGAATGACAAGTAGGATTTCAGTACGAAGCCAACAAATAAAGGAGATACCATGAAGGCGATAGTAGAGCATTATGCAAAGGGCGAATTTCAGGTAGACCGGCCTGAGGTCGCTATATCGGAAAAGTTTTTAAAACTGAATATTGAATCGGGAACTTTGTATGAGGGTGTCTTCAAGGTAAGTAGTACGAACAACCATGTCATCAAAGCGATGGTATATGACAGCCGGTATATGCTGCGTTTCAACCAGCACACATTTATAGCAAAAACCTTTGATGTCGGATTCACATTTGATGCAACCTGTCTGGAAGCAGGAAAGAATTACAAAGGACATATCAGTGTCATCACCGATGGCGGTGAATTTAAGATCATGTATGACATTGATATTACAACACCATATGTAAAATATGGAGGTCAGAAAATTGACGACCTCTTTAAATTTGCAACCCTTGCCGAAAGTAACTGGTCAGAAGCTGCGCGTGTGTTTGTGCGTGATGATTTCAAACGAACGTTTATCAATCGTGACCCGGTTATAAAGCAGATTTACAACAGCTTGATGGAAAGCCAGTCTGTGAATCAGGCGCTTGAGGAGTTCCTTGTGTATGTGCATAAGAAACGTGCACTTACACTGTCTGTATCGAAGGCAAAGGTAAATCTGGAGTTCCCGGAGGAACTTTCCAAGATATCGATTAATATTAGTAAGAATACATGGGGATACAGTAGTTCCACGGTTCGCTCTACGGAGGATTTTATCATTCCTGCAAGAAAGGTGATCACAAGTGCGGATTTCTACGGAAATCTGTATTCTCTGGATGTTCTGATTTCACCGGAGAATATTCCGGATGGTGTGACATCCGGAAGAATTATTATTGAAAATGTCTATCAGACCATCGAGATTGAAATTAATCTGTCCAAACCGGCAGAAAAAGAAATCAAGACCTCAAAACCGGGAAGTAAGACACACTTGATCAAGACCAATCAGGTCCGTTTGATCAAGACTTATATGGATTACCGGATGGGACGAATCCAGCTTCGGGAATACATTAGTACGACATTGTTTACATTTAATAATCTGGCACGCTATGTACCGGAAGAGGACCTCTATCGTCTTGGTACAATGCATATGAATATTATGCAGGGAGAGACGGAGAAGGTAGAGCAGGAGTTCCTTCGTATCGAAGCAGATGTTGATAATTCTGGTATGAACAACAAACAGAGCTGCTATTATGCTTATTTAAAGGCGATGGTAAGCAAGGACCATCGTGCAACTGATCAGGCGAGGGAGGTGATCCGCCGGAGTTATCGTACAGAGGATGACAAGATTTTTTATTTCTGGCTGCTGTTGTTTGTGGATGATACGTATAACAATGACCAGACCGCATTGTATCGAGAGATAAGGAATCTGTACGAAGGTGGTTACAATAGTCCTTTGATGTACATGGAATTGTGTGAGGTTTTGAACAACAATCCACTGTTGCTGAAACATATCACAGATCTTGAGGTCACAACAATTCGCTGGGGATTGCGCCATCAGTACCTGTCCGATGAGGTAATTGAGGCATTTATCCAGCTTGCAGCATCGTTCCGTAAGTTTGATGCGAAGATCTTCGAGATTATGGATAGCATCTATTCCAAGAAAAAGAGTGATGAAGTACTGTCAAGTATCTGTTCAATGCTGATTAGTGCAGGAAAACTGGACAACAAATACCATCGGTTCTACCGGGATGCAGTCGAGCGGAATCTGAAGTTTATCGGATTGAATGAGTGTTTTGTCAAGAGTATGAATTTTTCCAGATATGATCTGATTCCGCAGTCGGTTTTGATGTATCTGAATTATAAGAATACACTTTCGGAAAAAGAGCTTGCGTATTTATATGCAAACGTGATTTATAACAAATCCCAGCATATGAAGGTGTACCATGAATATGCGACAACAATGCAGGATTTCATGGAGAATATGATCATCAGTGGGAAGGTCAGTGATGATCTGACTGTATTATATGATGAATTCTTAGAGCCGGAGACGGTCAGCCCGATGTATGCAAGCAAACTGATCAACATTATTTTCCGGAGAAAACTGGTCTGCTTCAATAAAGGTGTTCGTGCCGTGATCGTCACACATCAGGAGTTAGAAGAGGTCCAGCGTGTACCAATCATAAATGGTGAAGCGTATGTGGAGATCTTGTCGAATACCGCATCTATCATCTTCGAGGATGGCGCCGGAAACCGTTATGCAGGATCCATTCCGTATCGGTTGGAGCGAATTGTAGACGAGAACGCATATATGGATATTTGCTGCAAATACAGTCCAAGGGATTACCGGGTGTTGCTGCACAATTATGAGCAGCTTGGTGATTTTACTTTTAAGAAGGCAATAGAAGTAAACGCCGCGCGGGATATTGTCAACTGTGATGAGATTTCGTACGACTACAAGCAGCAGGCATATCTGAATATTATTGAGTATTACCACGAGAATCTGGATAACGAGGTTCTCACGAAATATCTGGAAAAACTGGACATTGAATACTTAAATCATGCAAATGCGCGTGTGATGATTGCGTACATGGTTGATATGAACATGTTCGATAAGGCATTCCAGGCGGTGAAGTTGTATGGCTTTGATGAGATCGACAGCGAGGAACTGTATCGTCTGGCGGATTATGGTGTGGAGGATAGCAACGGATTCTTAAATGAAGACCTGCTTTCAATCTGTATCCACCTGTATAAATCCGGTAAGGTTAATGAACGGATTCTTGTCTATATCATCAATCATTATAAGGGTGATTTGGAAGAACTGGCAGGTATCTTTAAGACGGTGCGTAATCGTGTCAGGGATATTTCTCTGCTGGCAGAAAATACATTGGCACAGATGATGTTTGCGATGGGAAATGTTGAGTACATCTACGACATCTTTACTGCATACTATGCAGGCAGAAATCGGGGACTTGTTGTGAAGGCGTTCCTGCGTTTTGCATGCTATAATTATCTGATTAAGGATGCACAGATACCAAGCGGTGTCTTTGACTGCTTGTATCAGGAGATACAGAAGGGCAATATTGAAGATGAGATTTCACGTATGTCGATGCTGCATCATTTCTCTAAGCTGGACCGCTACACAGCGGAGCAGAAGACATGGATCAAGGATGCGGTAGGAAAATTCATGGATGCAGGAAAGCTGCTTCCGTTTTATAAGAGCTTTCAGTCATTTATTAAATTGCCGCAGGATGTCATGTTAAAGACATATCTGATCTATAAGAGTGAACCGGGCAAGCAGGTGACAGTCAAGTATGCATTTGATACCGGATCCAGACAGAATCTGATTTACAAGACAGAGCTTCTGGATGAGATGATTCCGGGTATGTATGTGAAGGAATATGTGGTGTTTCACGGCGAACGTCTGGTATATGAGATTTCGGATGATAAGCAGGGCACTTCTTATGTGGTGGAGAGTGAATCACTGAAGTCCAAAGCGTTTAACCGCAAGGATCGTAACCGTTTCGAGATTATTAACAGTATGCTTGTCAATCAGGAGATGCGTGAGGACAATGAGCTTTTAGAGACATTGGATGTATATTTGAATACGGTACATCTGTTTGAAGAGAATTTGAGTATACTGTAATATTTCAGGGAAACCTGCGTATTGCAATGCACAGAAATGGATAGGAGTACGAAAGGAAGAAGACATGTCAGAGGCATATTATATAGGTATGGATCTGTGCTCGGATTCCACGCAGATCAGTTTTTATAACGATATCTCGCGGGAACCGGAGACAGTCAACCAATTGAATAATAAAGAAACGTATATGATGCCGAACATCCTGTTCTTCGGGTTAGAGACCGGAGAGTGGTATGTTGGTTCTGAAGCTTCTGAGGCACGATTCAAGGAACAGGGTATTGTATTGGATGAACTGTTTCAGAATGCCCGAAGCGAGGAGACCGTTGAGGTGCATAATACGCGATACAGTTACAGAAAGCTGTTTTTGATGATGCTCAAGATGCATGTTGATTCTTTCCTGTATCGCTATGAAGGGGCGACTGTAAAAAAGCTTGTGATTACGATTCCGGAATACAACAAGGATCTGTTCCGCGTGCTTTCAACCTTCTACAAAGAACTTGGAGTGGAGAAGGAACAAGTGGAGATTACAAGTCATCTTGACAGTGGCTTGTATTATATTTTCAATCAGGATGAAAGTCTGCGAACAAACAGTGTTGGATTATTTGATTACAATACAGATGGACTTCATTATTATAGAATCGATATCTCACATGGTCAGGAGCTGAATACGATCAGCGTGACACATGAGGATTATTCCGAGAACTTCAATCTGGCAGCATTTGGTGGGGATAATATCCTGATGGATATTACATTTGCAAAGATTGTTGCGAACGAGACAAAAAAGACATATATTTCGTCTATTTATCTGACCGGACTTGGATTTTCGGAGAAGTGGCTGAATAAGTCGCGCGAGCTGCTGACGCAGGGCAGACGTGTATTTGCCGGACAGAATATATATACGAAGGGTGCCTGCTACAAGGCAGTCGGTGGCGAATATGGTGAGTTTTATAAAAAATATTTTGTAGAGACAAAAGAAAATGTAATCTTTGATGTGGGAATTTCTTCAGAGGATGAAGAAGATAGATTTATTCCGATCGCTCTGGGTGGCAGACAGTGGTACAACATCCATGGCAAGATAAGTATTATATTGGATGACACAGATTCTTTGACGCTGGTATACAGAAACCGAAAGACCGGGGAGGAAGAACGTGAAGTTGTGAAACTGCATGGAATTCCGAAGCGCCCGAACAAGACGTCAAAATTTTCTGTTGAGGTAGAATTTGAAAATCCGCATCATGGCGCATTTATCATTAAGGATGTTGGGTTTGGAAAATTATTTCCGACCACGAACAAGATTTATCGTAAGGAGTTTGATGTTTAATGTCAAAAATTATCTTATGTACAAGAAAAGAAGCATCGCATCC
>ERZ1026776.464-NODE-464-length-28018-cov-38.515896_pt1 | contig 28018 bp, 38 predicted proteins | sample MGYA00380125_ERZ1026776 | MGnify/ENA primary metagenome ERZ1026776 (study PRJEB33269, sample SAMEA4719761) | human gut metagenome | biome: human-associated habitat; feature: organic feature; material: feces | place: Cameroon | collected 2013-10 ...
TGAGCATAGTCGCCCGATGAACCAATCTGAGCATAGTAGCCCGATGAACCAATCTGAGCATAGTCGCCCGATGAACCAATCTTAGCAGAGTAGCCCGATGAACCAATCTGAGCATAGTCGCCCGATGAACCAATCTGAGCATAGTAGCCCGATGAACCAATCTTAGCAGAGTAGCCCGATGAACCAATCTTAGCAGAGTAGCCCGATGAACCAATCTGCTTCTTTCTGTCTCCGTTGTCGTTCAACGCTCCATTCGTCTTAACATTTGATGGTGAGGTAACATCTTTCAGCCACTCGACACCGATATTAATGATGTCTGCCAGCTTCAACTCAGCCTTAATCTTGATATGTGAAGAACATACTTTTGTTGACATTTCTTCTTCGTCAATCTTGCCAGACTGCTCTACCTCGGCAAAGCGAGAGTTTAGCATATCGTAGTAGTCCCATACTTCCAAAGGAGACTTGCAAGCGTGAAAACCTTGTTTGCAACACTTGATTTCTCCGCCCATTTCGTACTCTTTTCCTACTTCGTACTGGAAATCACGGCATTTCATATCCTTGTCGAATCCCTTGTACGATTTAATCACTTTTTTACTCATGTTATATCTATTTATACCCGAAGGCGTTAATCAATCAATATCGTTTAAAGAAACCTTTTCCATATCTCTTGGAGTTCTTACTAACTTTCTTTTTCCATTTTATACAGATAGGGCACTCGTTTGGATTTCTACCAATAGCACAATGACTATGCACTTCTCCTTTTCCAGGTATTTTATGAATACATGTACTATGTGGACACATACGCTTTACTTAACCAAGTTCTTTCTCGCCCAAGATTCTGCCTTTGGCTTAGTCTTGAACTTCTTATCTTTCACTTCATGCCAAGTTCCATAAGGTGTACTTCTGTACTCAATGAGAAACAAACCTTTCTCAATCTTGACTATTCTATATTCATATACTTCCATACGCTTTGCTTCTTATAATAATTAAATCTCTTCACCACCAAGAATAATAGTTTTATCACTATATCCTATATCGGTGATATTAATATTTCTAAACTGTATTACATTAAATCCAAAGCCCCCACCATTTTGTATAGTATTAAATGCTACATCAAAATCTGGGTTCTTTAAAAGCTGTTCTGCTAAATCTTTTGCATTCATACGCTTCACTTTAACCATTTACAATGTTTCTTTTCCCATTCATCAAAAGAAAGAGCTTCATTTGCTTTTCCTAATAATCTTAATTGATGATAGTAGCTATTATAACCATCAACCTTTATTTTATATATTCCTTCTACGTTTCTTCTCACTATCATTCTTTAACTTCTTTAAAGATTACATTCTTGTGGTCTAAACCCCTCTGCTATAAACGGAGCATCCTGTGAAGCAGGATATCTATTGTTACAATAATATCTTGCAGCTTCTTCTATTTTCTTATCGTCTATCATACCTAATCCTCCACATCTTTAGCTGTACCTAACAATGATTCATTACCAGCATAAGGAATGCAATATGCCCAATTAGCCCAAACGCAACGATAATATCCATCTTTGCCTATATAACCAAACAAATTTGCACGCCAATTATCTGATTTACAATCTCTAACCAACACCTTATCGAATGGTTTCAGATCAACCTTTGGCTTCAATTCTTCGAGAATGTTTTTCTCTTTATTCCAAGATTTATATCTAATATAAAGTGCTTCGTTAAGAGCTATCTCATCATCTAAATCATTTGATTTATAGAACTCAAAATTCTCCTTTAAGATTGAAACATTAAAATCCATACTATGCGTCCCAAGATTATAATCTACATGGAACATAATAGCATCATTTTTGGTTTCCTTAACTATACCAATACATTTGTCTCCATCTAAACTTGTATAGTATACAAAATCTCCATCCTTGAACTCTGGCTGAGTCTTCTCAATCTCCAAGGTTTTACGATTCAGCTTTCCGTCCAATCGCTTCTCAATGGTATTGATGTAGGTCTGAGCGGCATCTTTGTTATCTTCAATATGATAGTCCTGTACATTCTGTATATCCAAACAAGATACATATCTCTTTTTACTTACACTAATCCAGTGTTTACCTTCAAATGTAGTATAATCATTTTTTGAGAAACCCTTAAAGATTATATGGCTGTCGCTATCATTGCTAACAAGCACGTCTCCCTTCTTGAAGAACTTGCTCCAATCACGCATTTCCTTTGATGGAAAAACGACACATTCTCCATCAATACAATACTTACCATACTCATCAAGATTAAACTGTACTCCATTTTGGCTTTGACATTCAATCCCAAAATCTCCAGTGTATTCTTGATAAAAACAATCCCCGTAAGTTAAGGAATATAACTTCGTCCCTTGCGGTTTATCCTTTAGTTTTTCCACTATATTAATCTTTGCTTCCATAATCTTCCTGCAATTTTTTGATTTCACTTACGAAAAGATTGACGTTGATGTCGCAATCTATCACTTCCTGGTGGTGCTTGACGGCATCTTCTATCAGATGCGTGCATGACTCGGTGAAGCCGCAAATGTGATCGCCCTCTATGGTGTAGAGATAGCGGTTCGTGTTGTAGTAGGCACACTGGCAGAGCTTGATGCCATTCTGTGATAAAAACTCTCTAACTGCGGCGTTGTTGATGCGAAGCACTACCAGCTTGCTTTTTGAAGTGTAGTATTTGCGATATTTGATGCGGTCGTAGGCTATGACTGCGATAGCCAACAACCATAAGATAGCTGTTACGATAGCTATATCTGTCTGTAATGTATTCATAAGTTTGTTACGTTTTAATTATTTCTGTTCTTTACGCCTGTCTTGACGATAGAACTTCCGTTCTGCCATCTTCCGCTCTTCTTCGGTCTTGTAAAGCACCTGATTAACATCATGCTGACTCATATCTACCGACTGAATTCGATGTGTGGCAGGATCCAGACCGTTCTTCTCACAATAGACCTTCCAGCCTTCCAAGCCAAGAGGCTTCTTCGCTTCCTCGGCTGCTTTTCTGACTTCCTCTGCCCTTCTGCGTTCATCGTCCTGCCTTCCACGTTCTGCAAGCATATCCTGCTCGTATTTGTTGAGCGCTTCGATAATATCCTGCGGATTGATTGTTGTGTTGTTATCATCGTGCTTGTGCTGGAACAGCTTGCCATACTTTCCATCCATGATGGTAACAAAGGCATAGTCCAGTTCGGTGGTGGTCCAATAGTGATACTTTGCACAGATTCTTGCGGCAAGCATCTGAACCTGATACTCCGTAACGATGTCGAAGACTCCAAGGAAGGTGAAAAGTTCTATCAGTTTGCCCTTGACCCAGCCTACAAGACTAGGCAATCCTCTCTGCATGCGGACGGAAAGCAAAGTGGTGCTGCTCTTGGTGCAGGCTTCAGCGAAGGAAGTAGGGCGAATATAGTTCGGCTTATCCTTGATAATCGGAACCAAGGATTCTTGCTGCCTTTGCTGCAAGATTGTTTGCTCTCTGTTGCTCATTGTTCTGTACTGGATAAATTTCATCCTCCCATCTTGCTCCGTTCAAATAAGTGAGAGGGTGCATTCTATATTGTTTTCTGGAACCATCTGATACGGAACCTGGAATAACCGTGTTCGCCACATAAGCAGGAACGGCTTGCATACAAAGTATCTGTTCGTGAGGTTTCATCCTATTCCACTTCTCTTCAGCTTTCTTGCGACCTTTCTTATACGCATAAGCATCCCAAAAGTCTTGGAAGGTTGGTATCACGATACTTCCATCAAAAGCTATCGGCAACCGCAACGCTACCGATTTCACTTCTTCTTTCGGGAACATCGACTTCTCCTTGTAATACTTGCCGGTTGCCATGAATCTTGCACCATTCACGAATGCTTCACGCAAGGCTTCGTTGTCGGGGGCATATCTGTTTGCCTCGGCATGGATTTCCTTTAATGTTTTCATAAGCTTGTAGTTTTTATGAGTTATACCCACCCCTTGTTGGAGTCTATATCCATCTGACAATACTTCTTTGCCAGCTCATCATCCTGATCGGGAAGCGGAATGCCTATGCAGTTGGCATAGTCGGCAACATTTCTGATTACCGATGATGCTTCTGCAGTATCGAGGAAACCAAGGGGCTTGAATCTTGGATAGCCCTTGGAATCATACTCGCCAGTCATGAAGATGTGAGGGGCTACATTCTTCTGAATCTCACTGAGAGTCTGATAGAACGTCTGACCTATCTGTCCGGATAGATACGTGATGATGAAGTTGAGATAAGCCTTCTGCTGGTCGGTGGCTATAGGATGAAACTTCTTGATTTCCAAGCTATAGCTTGCTGATTTAGCCTTTTCTATCTCCTTCAATGCAGCCATATAGCTGCGAGGGTCGTTTAAATTCTTGAATACTGCCATGTCAAATAAGATTAATGATTTCTCCACTCTTGGCATAGTACGTTGGTACGCCTATTACCTGTTGGAACTTGTTTACTGCTACGATTGGATTGAGATGCCGGGCGGAACCGTGAATGAGGATGATCTGGTTGGCACAATGCTCGGCATCGCATTCCTTAAGCCAGGCGATGGAGTGCTCCAAACTCATGTGCGACAATCGAACACGGTCTGCCTGGCTGCGTAGTGTCTTGCCATCTGCTACCGCCTTGTCTAGGATTGCATCAGAATAGTTGCACTCTGCAAGATAGGTCTTGCAACCTTTGAGATAGAAATGCAGATTGTAGCAATCCGTGGCGAAGAAGATGGTTCCATAAGATGGTTCGTGAATCAGATAGCCGAAGTTCTTGGCATCGTGCTCAACTTCGAACGGAGTAACCCCGAAGTTTCCGAACCTAAAGGTGATGCCCTCGGACATGGTATCTACGCCCGGATATTTCTCTGCCACTTCATCGTTGGATGAAACATTGATTCCTGCCTTTAGATACTCGGGGATATACTTTGAGTGGTCCCCATGGGCGTGGGATGTGATACATCCCACTACCTTGCTCGTCTTGTACCCGATAGCCTTCTTCACCTCTCGCAAGTGTATGCCTGCTTCAATCAGCAGGATTTCTCCCGAATCTGATTGAAGGGCATACGAATTGCCTTTTGAGGATGAGCCTATAATGATTAGCTTCATATTAGCTCAGCTTAAACTTCTTGGTTTTCGGTTCTGCTGGATCCTCATCAGTAGGCTGCTTGATTTCTCCAGTCTCAGCATCAACCTCGATTACTTCCTTTGCCTCGGCAAACTCCTCGTCTCGCTGCTGCTCGGCAGAAGGGGCTTCGTCAATGTTGAGAATGTCGTTATTCTCGATGGAAAGCTCGCCCCATTTCGAGAGGAGTCTTCTCAGCACGGTCTTCAGCGCCATACTCTCGAAGTTGGAATACCAGCCCACTCCATCGCTTACTCCCGATGCAGCCTGCTTTAATGCCAGTTCCTTCAAGGTAGCTGGTGTAGCCTTTTCGCTGAACTTGACGGTAGGGCTATACTGTTTGGCATAGAGACAGACTTCATCAAGCGACATATAGAGAAGCTTGGAAAATCCGTTCTTCATCTTCATGTAGGCGAAGTAGCCGATAGGAACATTTGATGTACGGACGCCCGACAAGTCGAGATTGCCGGTCACCTTGTCGTAGCCTTTCAGCTCTCCCTCATATACTACATCAGAGTTGATGGTCTCGTACTTGCCGGTACGCATTGCCAGCTGGAGATAACCCTTGGTACCCACCACAAGCGTAGGAGTCATTACTCCATGGTTCTTGAAAGGAAGGATATAACACTGACCCAGCTGCTTGTTGAGCGGAAGATGCAGGGATGCTGCCTTCAGTGCCTCTGCCATCAACGCATTCGGTGCACACTGGAGAAGCTTTTCATCTGATGTTGCCAGCTCCATCAAGCTGGTGGTGAAGGTTCCCTTATTCTCCTTCAAGGTGTTCTGCAAAAGGGTCTGGTAATAACTATTGTTCATTACCGCCTGGAAGTTCTTTACTGCTAGTGCCTTCTGTGAAGGCTGCTTTGCTACTGCTGTTTCTGCCATAATTTATATTTTTAATAAATTCTACTTCTTTTACTCCATAACCGCAAGGGATGGATATTCAAACTTCAACTTATCATCGGTTGTTACCTTCAACCGAATCTGCTGCTGGTCGCCCGAATAGATTGGGTCGTTCACACTCTCGCATTCATCGAGCACCATCGGCGCTGATACCTCATAGAATCTAGAGAAGGTGTTGGCGATGTCGATTCCTGCATTCACCTTGGCGGCTCCATTGAGTCGGCTATAAGGCACACCATCGTGATAGCACTCACAATATGGCTTCATATTGCCGTCAAGATCCTGAGTAAACATCGACCACTTGACGTATGAGAAGTGTTCATTCACATTCTCTTCGAGCAGCTGGCACGACTTCTTGTTGTACTCATTTGCCAGGTCGAGTTTCTCATCAAGTTCATCCAGCTGATTCTGATATGATTCCTTGTCCTGCTTTGCCTTTTCGATAAGTTCGGAAATGCGGTCATAGGCTTCCTTGGTGAAAAGAAGTTTCAGTACCTCGTTGTATCTTGTACCGATAGGTTCACGCTCCTTCGCCAATTCAAAGAGTATCTTTGCGTTCTCGTCCGAATTTGCGGATGGTTCATTAAGCTCTGCCTGCAAGTCGGCAATCTCCTTCACTACCTGCTGATACTCTTCCTTCTCGGCAAGAATCTGCTCGTAGGTATTCGGCTTCTCGGCATCCACCTCACATTTATTGAACTCAGCTTCCTTGAGGGTCTTGTTAGCCTTCACCAGCTGGTTGGTTGTAACCATTCGGTCGTTGTCAAGCTTCTCAAGGATATTCTTTGCATCGGTATATTCCTGCTGAATGCCGTTGAACTCCTCTTGAATCTTCTTCGATGCGTTAGACTTGCGTTCATTGAAGCGGTCCTTGGATTCCTTCTTGATGCGCTCAACATCTTCTGCCGGAAGCGGCTGACCGCAATGAGGACAGATGCCATCCTCGGCATTCCAGCTCCATCGGGATTTGGAGAGTTCATCAAGCCGGTTATTGATGTCCACCACCTTGCGCTCGCACTCTTCCTTCTTATCCTTGGCGTGAATCTCCGATTCTGTATAGCCCCTCATCGTTGCCTTCAGATCATCAACCAGACTCTGCGCCTTCTTTACTGCGATATTGGCAGTAATCACATCGCTCTGATGCTTGGTAGCCTGCTCGGTGGCGAGATTCATGGCACCCTGCTCCATATTGCGCTTGCGCTTCTCGGCAAATTCAATCGTCTTTAGGATTCCATCGTATTTTACCTTGTCGGCACCACCAATACGGATAGTCCGTACTTTTTGGTCGATTTCCACAAGCTTTTCTTGAAGATTCTCTATTTCGGCAGACAAGGCATCCCAGTCCTGCGCTTCAGGCAGAGACTTGTTGAGTTCAGCCAAGCGGACTGGAACTGCGTCCAACTGCTTCTGCACTTCCTTGCGCTTGTATTTGATATGATGGATGAGGTCGGCAATCGACTTCTTTTTGAGTTCCTCTACCACGAAATCGAATCGTTCATCGCCCTGCGTAATATCCTGCGTAGTATATTGGTCAGCAAGTGATTCCAACAGTTCACGCTGCTTCTGCCAAGGGAGACTACAGAAATTCGTTGCCGAAGATATGCGGCGGAAAACGGAATCCGGACAAATATCTTCTACTATCTTCTTGAAATCTCCTGCCGTGGTAACATCGCCATCCACATAGTACTTGTAGGTGTTCATGCACTTGCTGCCCTTCCAAGAATCGGTGAGGGTTCGCTTCAATACAATCTGATCGCCATCCACCAGCAGGGTGAGTTCTGCTTCGTGAGGAATCTCCTTGATAATCTCGTGATTCTCGTTGAAGGTCTTGATGTCGAGTGAATTTCCTGCCATATCCGTACCGAAGAGAACATACATGATTGCGTTGGCAATCGTGCTCTTCCCTCGTCCGTTGTCGCCCGACACGATGGTAAGTTTCTCGCTAAACTCATACTCGGCATCACGGATGCCACAGAAGTTGATCAGTCTCAGTTTCTTAATTGTTATCTTCTTCATCTTCCTTATCTTTATTCTGTTCTTGTTTCTCTCTCAGCTCCTTATCGTATGCTTCGAATGCGCAAGCGGCTGCATAGGTGAATGCATTGCTATTGCGCATCGCTTGAAGAAGAAGCTGCTGTAAATCTCCATCTGAGGCGTGGAGAAAGGAGAAGCCCTGCTTGGTGCTGGCATCGCCCATAAGGATGATGCAGCGGAAATGCTTGCCGTGTTCTCCTGCCTTGTCAACCTCCTCGGTAACCTTTCTGATTTGGTTGAAGTAATTTTGTCTGATATTCTTTCTACTCATGATTTCCTTTCTTTCCAAAAACCTGCCCACGCCCGGTTGCTACCCGAGAAATGGGCAGGAAAGTGCATATATGAAAACAACTAACTAACTGTCTGTTGAACCTTGCCCCTTTCGTGTGCCGGTTACCTTGCCAAGTTCCAAGTTGACATCTGGGACATAGGTGAAGGCTCCTTGACAAATGCGCCAGCTATAAGGGAGAACGAACTTGAAACCGAGGAGTCGCAAAATGCGATTCTTCCATTTCCACCTGCCCGACTTCACGATTGCGTGGACCTCATCGCCATATCCGCAATCAATCAAGCCGAGAATCACATCAAGATTCTCTCTTACCTTGCCCAAGCGACCGCCCTTCATCCAAGAAGGGAAATACACATCAAGCTGCATGCCTTTGCTCGACATACCGCTGCGTGGCTGGATCAGCATCTTCACATTGGCTGGAAGCTGAATCTTGAACCCGAGCGGAACGTAATAGCGAGCGTAAGGAGCCACCTCCATATCCTTTGCTACATGAAGGTCGTAAGCGGCATCCGTCTCATACGCCTTTGTCGGGAAACAACCATGCGTCACTAACTCTACTTTAATCTTTGTACCGAAGAATTTACTCATATATAATCTATTCTGTTTGAATTTTATTTCTCAATCAATGGTAACACATTATGCTTTTTCAACTCTTCATATAGGAAGAGTCTTCCTTTCTGTGTCCACTTGGTGTGCATAACGGAACCAGCCGAACCATCCTTATGCTCTATAGGAATGGTGTCCGACTGAACATAGCCATTAGGAAGATACTTGGCATAGAGAATCCACTGACCACCAACCTTGTGCTGAATACCAAAGTTTCTAAGAAGAATATTGAAAGACTTGGCTGATTGTCCGTAGTCTTGGGCAATCTGAGTTGTTGTTACGGTCTCCTTGCTGGAAAGAATCTTATCAACATAGGTAACCTTTGGCTGCATGGTGGCGATTGTACCGCTCAACTCAACTATCTCTTTCGAACTTGCTTCAAGCATTTTCTCTTGTGCTTCAAGTTTCTCTGCTTGGTCTGCTGCCAGTCTCAATGCTTCAGCGAATGTTGTAGGTACCTTGATGAGGGATGGTTCTTTGGTTTCAAGCTCTTCCCAGCGGAGGATCAGCTTTGCTCTTGCCTCATCGTTAAACTTGGTAGCGATGTACAAACATTCCGTCTTATTCAGAACGTAGCAAGGTCTGCCTTGGTTGTTGGCATCCGTGTAAGTGCCGAGCGGAAATTTCCGTTGGGCTATTTTCTCCCAAGCTGGTTCCATTTTTCTGATAGCTTCAAGTACATCAGAGTGTCGCTTTCCGGTAACCTCAGCTATCTCTAGTGAGGTCATCGTTTCATTCTTAAAGATTTCACTTCCATTCGTCATAGTTCTTTTCTATTTTAAGTTTTTCTACTTCCTTCGTGTAGTAGTCTATGAGAGTCTGAAGTTCGAAGATTGAGTATTGTTTGGTGGAGTGCTTAGTGTTCTCCAGCCATTCCACCTTGTCTTCTCCCAGTTTCTTAACCAAAGCCTTGCGATAGTCCAGCAGATTTCCATTCAGCATGCGGTTGCAGTAACGACATTGTCCGAACACATTAGTCTCGCAATATCGTAGCGACATCGAAGCTCTGCCGATGAAATGACCGGCATCCATCTGGCTGAACGGCTTGTATTTACCACAAGATATACATCTGAATGCTCCTTGATTGTTTACGTCACGGAGTCTTATGTATAACTGGAAGATTCGATCAAGCTTCTTCACCAAGGATTGCTTGGAAGGAATACCCTTAGCCTTCTTCTTTTCCTGCTCCTTCTTGGGCTTATCCCAAGGAGTCTTCTTTATTGGAGTCCTTTTCAGGGGCTTGTGTCTTCTTAATACCATACCTTATTATATATATTATAGTGTATTGTACTTGCCCTCTTCACGTCCCATATCTGCAGCGAGATTCTTGATACGTGAGTTGAGCATATTAATCTTTCTGATTTTCAGCTCGAAAATCTCCAGCGGACACCACGGATTCCTTTCGAGCTGTTTGTATATATCGTCCACTCGCTCTTGATAGGACCGAGTCGTGAATAATTGAAGCATACGCTATTGTTTTTAAGTTTGAAGATAACCTGCCTATCCTCACGGACTGGCAGGAACCATGACATGATAAAAATCTCAAATTCCGCCCAATATGTTGCCGCTGCAACAGGGGGGCTTATTTTTAATTCAGATAAATATGAAAAATAAAAAGTTGCAGAAGTGGGACTCGAACCCACGACCAGGTCGCACGGTTGATAAGAATATGTTAAGGGTTTACTCATTATGTTACGTGCCTGCTCTAACCAACTGAGCTATTCTGCAATATAGCGGCATCGTGCGCTACCACGAATTTAAGAGCCATGCTCACCGCTCGGGCTTGCGAAGGATTTTTGTAATACTAACAAGCAATCAGTTATTATTTTGCTTTCATCCTCGCTTACCCTATATAAAGACTTAATATCCTTCAGCTTAATTTTCCAATAAGTCAATGATCGTATTCCCACCAAAGAGGCAATGGGATAGCTTTGCGATTGCCATTAAAATGAAAGGTGTTGGTAGAATAGCCGCCAAAGCTATTTCCTTCTGGTTCGTGGCATCTTGTTTCGACCCGCAAATAATGAAATATCTGCCACTTGACATATACCGCTCTTTTATCACCTTACATCACATTTTTATAATAACAAAACACAAAAAACTTGTGTGGGCTTGGGGCGAGTTGAACACCCTTGCTAGAGAACCTGCTAAATTGCCGACTGGCGCCTAGGGTCTCCCTCTACTACCGAGCAGACTGGCTCAAACCCGATTGATACTCCTATTCTCACGAACGAGAGTACCTAAGTTGATTCGCTTAACTTTTATGAACTTAAAAGAATCATACGTTATACATTATCAATATAAAATAGAAATGTAATTCTTTCAGGCAACCTCCACCCTGCTCACGCAGGATGGGGGCTTAGCTTTAAATCACAACTTTTATCTAAAAGCCGAACGGCTTCCTTTAATCTTCCACAAGTTCGGGGTACTTCTTTACTAGGATCCCGCCAAACCTATTGCAAGTAACATTTCGAATATCGACTGCTAACTTGCTGTTTGTCTTATATGCTATTGCAGCGTAAACTGCCGCATTGCAACAGCCGACTGACTTAGCTATTTTGCCGATTTTTGATTTTCTAACCAAAATTTTCGGTTTATATACCACTTTATCCATACTTTTTTATTATCTTTGCACACGTAAAACATTAAATGATAAAGAAACGATGAATCGTTGTCTGAATCACGGATGCAAAGATATACAATTATAGACAATTAGCCAAGCATATAGGCATTATTTTATATTTAATTTATCTATTTACACATTTATAAACATATAACTATGGAAGGATTAAGAGACAGAATCAATGTGATAAGAGACCATTACAGACTGTCTAACAGAGGGTTTGCAGAAGCAATCGGTGCAAAACCAGCTGCTACGAACAACTATTTGAATGGTACAAAGGAGCCGTCATTAGAGTTTGTGGATAAGATTCTGTCCACATATATAGACGTGTCGGCAGATTGGCTTCTACGAGGCAAGGGAACCATGTTCTATGAGGAAGACAAGCCAACAGATGAAACGCTCTTGAAGGAGCTGGCAGAAGCAAAGGTCAAGCTGCTCGTACAAGAGGGCATCACCAAGGAGCTTCGTGATATGCTTCTGGAGAAGAACAACGGAAAGATAGCCGAAGACCGCAAGAGTCTTGTAGGCTGATACCTATATATACGAAAAAGCAGGGCACTAGGCTCTGCTTTTTCTGTTACCACATTATTATTCTGTTGCATTCTTGCTGCCACATATAGGCAAGTTGTCTCTTATGTTCTTTTATAAGTTTAAAACATGCCTTTACTTTCCATTTGGTACGTCTGCCTAATATTACATACTCAACATTCTCGGTATAGATGTATGTATGATCAACGGCTGTGTTCTTCTCTTCAGTCTTTGGGCTTACACGTCTTTCTATACCAAACCTCGCAGCCTTCTTTAGCTTGCGAGGTATGCGAGCCTTAAAGGATCTAAAGAATCTTCTTTTCATGCCTACCTCCAATCTTTGCGTATCTCCATTTCGTTACGATATTCGCTTTTCTAACCCGATGGTCTTTCTTTGAACGAATATCTAACAACAGAGACCATTCGTAGTCAACCCGTCTATCTTCCCAATAGCGGCATTGCTTCTTGATAATTTTCTTAGCCAACCTAACCTTCATATCCACCTCACTTTTTGACAAAAAACGCTCCGGCACACCAATCATTGCTTTCTGCATCAACATGAAGTTTAATACATCTGCCGACAAACTCATTACCTTTATAATGCTTGCAACGACTACATTCCTTTGAATTTCTCAAAATTGCACGAAACAAACTGACGTTAGCACTAGGGGCATTTGCCTTATTCCATCTGACTACAGCTTTTTTGTACAGATATACAAATCTAGGTAAGAACCTACTATCTTCCTTGATTCCATCTTCTGAATCGAAGTAACGTTCATCCGTTCCTCTCTTCATAATATTCAGAATCTTCTTTGCTAATCTAATCTTCATACGCTACTTGAACTTGATAACGAAAAACTCTACACCAACCCATTCTTTCGGGCATAAGCCTTCTTTTGCCTCCCCGATTGTGATGCTCTCGATCTTCTTTTCAATCCACGGACGATTTTTTGCGTAGCCATGGAAGAAGCGGACGTGGGTGTAAGGGATGAACCTAGCGGTTTCCTTTTCAAGCAACTCTTTGAGCTTTGAATTGCTTATAAGCATATCAAACTCTGGGTGCATCGTAGCCTTGCGATATTCATCACTTCCTCCGTATTTTGCTTGGATTAAGCGGTTTATCCAATACGATTTGATAGCTCTGTATTCTTCCGTCTTCTCGCCAGCAGCAATCATATCAAACCATTGCTTGGAGACTACAAGATTCAGAACATTCTTCTTGGCATCGGACAAATACTTATCCATTGACTTTGTTAGTCTGTCCATACACTATTACTTTAATTGTTCACACGCTTTCTTTTCCCACTCGGCAAAGGAAAGAATATCCTTTCCCTTGCCAAACACTCTCATGTGTCGCTTGTAGCTATTGTAAGCCGCAAGCTTTATCTCATCCATTTCTGTCATACGCTACAACTTTTCTATTTGCGACTCCAAGTTACGAATTTTGTCCTTGATGATGGCGATAATTTTCCCTTTAATCTCTTTAATACTTTCATCGCCAAGAACACGATTCATATTGGATACATCTCCGTATTTTACATTTTCACGAAGCATCACGTTCAACTCTACAGAAGGCTTCAGCGCAAATTTCAGAAGTTTTCTCTCGAAATCAAGATCCTCCTTGAGCTTGATAGCTTTCTCTAAATCCTGCTCCGTCATACACTAGCCCTCCTTTCTAACTAACTTGCCGTCCGAGATTCTAAAACCTCTTCTATGCAACTCCTCAAACAGAGTTTCAGAGTCGGCATAGTTGATATGCTCGTTCACAAACTTCTCGATGTTGCTGAAAGTCATACCCGAAGTGGCTTCCGTGAAGGTGTACTTACGCAACTCAACATCTATTTGTCGAATGTTGTTACGAAGCATACCATACGTTATGCAGCCAATCTTTCCTTCGGAACGCAAGATTTTAGCAATCAAAACTGCGTTCTCAATCAGTTGAAATACCTTTTCCATAATCTTGTTTGTTATTTATTTAAAAAACTTTAACTCTCCTCTTCCATGCCTCAAGCGTGGTCGGAAATTTCGGCTTTGTCTTGTTGTAATGTCTGTAGCGATGAATTTTCCAACGCACGTTGATGTAGTTCCGGCAAGGCTTGCCAGTTTCAACGCAACTGAAGCTACATAGCTTCTCACGCTTCTTGCCATACATGCATATAAACACGTAGCAGGATTCGTGGCAAGCACCATTCTTACGAATTTCATTTCTCTTTCCCATAAGCCTATAATTTATCTTTTATCTCGCTCAGCTGCGATATGATAACGCAAAGGGAGATTATAATGAATAACTTGAACATAACGCTACTTTTTTACGCTTTTCAAATGCTTCCTGCTTCTTCTGCATCACCTTGATGATGGTATTCTGCACTTTTTCAAGCACAAATTTTGGGGTCTCATCGTCACGAATGAAGATAGGATGCACACCAACATGATGGGTTTCATAAAATAGCGCATCATCTTCCCCTTGAAGCTTGATGTAAATTCTAAAAGCAGGCAGAACCAAATCACTATGACCTTTCTTTCCTGCATTCTTAGACACAGAGTACTTGATGTTATTATCATCAAGGAACTTCTTTACTTTCTTTAGTTTCGTTTCATTCTTCATAATCTTCATTATTATAAAACTTTTCTTTCTTTCAATGTAGGTTTCGTAAATGAGCACTAAAGAATTTAACAGAAGAATCCGTCAGGGATTCCTCCAATACTCATATCCTTCTGAATAACCATTTCCTTTTGCTTGCCATAGATAAGATGTCTGAATCCATCAGATACCATTCTATCGGCAATAGAGTAAGAGCATGCAAGAACAACAAAACCAAGCGTACCGATAATAAAATCAGCTTTCTTCTTTCCTGTTCTCACCATTACTTTCCTAGTCTCATCCTCGTTTCTGACATCGAAGGAATGTTTCTCGGCTAGGGAAGAGCTTATCTTGCCCTCTGCTATCAACCTCTTCTTCAAATCCGAAGTAGCACCAGCACTCATATTGATAGCCTTCTGGAATTGTCCTATTGTGATTGCTTTACCTTTGGCACCGATTTTTCCATCATCAGATGCTTTCATGCAACAGTCCTTGTACTCAGCAGCACAAATCGGATATACAAAAAGCTTCTCGTTTATGAGATTGTAGAGTTCCTTCATCGTGTACTCTCTTACTTCAAACTTGCAGACCATAGCTCCCCGATACTCTCTACCCTTCTTAGTCCACTTTGTCGTATGGTCACGAAAAGAGGAGACAACAACCTTGTTGCCCTCTACGGAAAACAAGTCGCTATCTTTCATATCTCGAATAAGTCTTTCAGCTTTTACATTTCCAATATGTAATCCCTTGCGTAATTTGAAGGTTGTAACATTCCAAATCACGGAATTGCTATGCTGCATCTTGAACCAAATGGCGAGTGCAAGAAGCTCCTTCATCCTCTTGGTTGAAGAGTATGCCTTTAAAAGTTCTATGGTAACATTGATGTACTGCATAGCAAAAAAAGTGGGGAAAGAAAAAACCGCTCTAACCGATTTAATCAATCCCCTATATTTTTGATACCTATTGAAAGTATTGAAGTTTCATTAAAGTTTGTACCAATAAAAGGTTAGAGCTTTACATTGACGAGTGCAAAAGTACACAATCATAGGCAAATATCCAAGCTTTTATACACTCTTTAACTGAGAAGGAATGCAAAAAGCTTGTATCTTGTTGATTTCTAGTAACTTATAGCGTTTTCCTTATTTATAAAACGTATAAATATCAAAGAAAACTACCTAAAAATTTCTGTTATAAAAAAGTTATCAGTATCTTTGCATTAGGAAAGTAAGTAGCTGATTGTTAAGCTGTAAGATAAAATGTATTGTGACCCCATGCGAGTCACAATCCCAGAAAAGGACTTTCCACTAAGGGAAGTCCTTTTTTCGTATGTGGGTTTGGAAAGTGGATTCTTTTAACTCTCATTAACTAAAAACAGATGCAAGATTTTTGCTTTTCTGCGTTTTATATAATGGAATTTAGGGCAAAAAGCCATCGGATACCAAAAGGTGCCGGAAAGATTCCCCCATAAAAACAAAAAAAATTAGAATAACATAAGGCAAAATTTAAAATTCATAAGACAAAAATAAAATTTCATAAGACAATGAAGAAAATTACATTATTCTCAATCCTGGCTGTACTCTTTGCAGCTATGTCATTCACCTCTTGTAATACTGACGGTGACAGTGGTATGAACTTCCTGACCCTTGAGCAGCAGAAGAGCTTCCAGCAGGCTATGTCATTGGGTTCATACAACAACATGGCCATTCTCTACGAAAAGAAGAATGATGCCAACGTAAAAAATCAGGTTGACTCTGTTGCATCATCTTGCAGCATCAGCATGTACGGCGACAGCACCATGACAATGACCAACTTCCCTGTGGCTGCACTCGCAGAGCACATCAATAACAAGGATTTGGCTGCTGCCATCGCTAAGGAGGCTCCAAGAACCATCAAGTGCAAGTATAATGTTATGCCAAACAGTACTTCGGAAACAGCTTACTTCATTGCTTGCCCTAATGCAGTCGAGTTGAATCTGGCTTATGGCACAGACAACAAGAGTCACAAGGTAGTGCTTGTTTTCATCCCTAGCCAGATGTATTACGGCTACTGCACACTCAAGGAGCCAAGACAGCTGGGCTTCCAGTTCGCACTCTATCAGATCTGGGTGGATGGCAACCAGACCAACTTCATCCAGAACTCAACCAACTCTTCTAACACCACAGTAGGTTTTCTCTTCCGCAACGCATGGAAGAAGTAAGAAGAGAGGCTAGAGAATTCAGATTCAAGACATTAAGTTAATACTCTTTTAAATACAAACAACTTACAAATATATGGTCTGAATTTATCACTCAGCGTGAAAACTACATAAAAGGCGCGATAGCTACCCAGCTATCGCGCCACTTTTTTATTCTAATCTTTCTTCAGAAATCCCATAATTCAGATTTCGAATTCCTATCCTAATCTTTCTTCCAGAGCTTGCTCATATCCTCCAGACTCTTGCCCTTGGTTTCAGGTACCAGCTTCCATACGAAGATGGCTGCAACGATACAGATGGCACCATACAGACCATAAGTAAACCAATGACCGAAATCATCGCCCGGAGTAAGGTGCATATTAAACATCGGAACGAAGGTAGAGCTGACGATGAAGTTGAATATCCACTGGAAAGCTACGGCAATAGCCACAGCAGCACCACGGATGGTATTCGGGAAAAGCTCGGCAATAAGCACCCAGGCAATAGGTCCCCAGGAGAACATAAAGCTGGCACTATAAACCATGATGCTCAGCATGGTAACCGTACTCAACGCTTCATTTCCAAAGGTCAGGGCTACGCCCAAGGCTCCTACTGCCATGCCGATGGAACCGAAGATAAGCAATGGCTTGCGGCCCAGCTTCTCTACCGTAAAGACGGCAACCAGCGTAAACGAGATATTAACAACACCCATGATAACGGTCTGAACCATCGGATTGCCCATACCCATATCCTGGAAGATACGAGGCGCATAATAGAGTACCGCATTGATACCCACAGCCTGCTGGAATACAGAAAGCATCACGCCCACAAAGATACACATAAATCCGTAAGAGAAGAGCTTCTCGGTCTTCACGGTCACCGTATTCTTGATATCGTGGATAATCTCACGTGCCTTCTCAGAACCATTGATTTTGGCAAGCACGCCGTATGCCTTCTCATCCTGTCCGATCATCACGAGATAACGAGGAGTCTCAGGTACGAAGCAGATCAGGAAGGTGAACAGTCCTGCCGGAACCATCTCGCTACCAAACATATATCTCCAGCCCGTTTCGATGGTCCACTGCGCATCCACCATATTGGCGATGGCACCCGCAGCATCATAGATAGGATTGGCATGTGAACCCATTATGATGAAATTGACGAAGTAAACCACCAACTGACCGAAGATGATGGCAAACTGATTGCAGCTCACCAACATACCGCGCATATTGCTCGGAGCGATTTCGCCGATATACATCGGACAGATGGCTGAAGCCATACCTACACCGATACCACCCAGCACACGATAGAAGTTGAATACCACCAGCAACGTCCAGTCGGCATGTCCCTGAGGCAAGAGATAAGATTCCGGTTCCATGGATCCCCAGGCTGAGAGGAAGAAGCAGACACCCGCAAAGATGAGCGAGCGCTTGCGACCCAGCCTGCTGGCGAAAAGACCAGAAAGCGAACTACCGATGATACAGCCGATCAGCGCACTGGAAGAAGTGAATCCGTGCATCACATCGGTGTATTCGAAATCACCGGCACCCTTGAAGAATGCCTGCAAACCCTTCTCGGCACCCGATATCACTGCGGTATCGTAACCGAAAAGCAAGCCACCCAATACGGCGACCATCACAATCGAGAAAAGATAGGCCTTAGAGCCCGTTTGTTGTTGTTCCATTTTACTATAGGTTATTTGTTTATTTATATATTTTTATCTGTTTATTTTAAAATAATACGCATAATCTGCACATTTCCCCTATTTTTTTTGTAAATTTGCAACCAAAATAAGAGAACATAGATATTACGTAATATGAACATCGCAGAATTCTTACATCAGAAGGGCGACAAAAGAGGCTTCTCATTCGAGGTTTTGCCACCTCTCAAGGGTAATGGCACTGCGGCTCTCTTCCGCACCATCGACAGCCTCAAGGACTTCGACCCACGGTTTATCAACATTACCACACACCACAGCGAGTATGTTTACAAGGAACTGGAAAACGGTCTCCTCACTCGTCAGCGTGTGCGTCGCCGCCCTGGCACCGTTGCCATCGCAGGCGCAATCCAGAACAAGTACGACATCCCTGTCATCCCTCACGTCATCTGTAGCGGTGCCACGAAGGAAGACATCGAATACGAATTGCTCGATCTCCAGTTTCTGGGCATCAGCAATATCCTTGTGCTGAGAGGCGACAAGGCGAAGGAAGACCGACAGTTTACTCCAACAGAAAACGGCCATACCAACGCCACCGACCTGCTGAAGCAAGTAAACCAGTTTAACGACGGTTTCTTCTTCGACGGCACCCCGATCAAGCATCCGGGTGATAAATTCTGCTGTGGCGTAGCCTGCTATCCGGAGAAGCACGAAGAGGCTCCCAATCTGGAGATGGACATGCAGCATCTCCTGGAGAAGCAGCAGTTGGGCGCTGACTATGCCATCACCCAGCTCTTCTACGACAACGAGAAATTCTATGCTTTCGTAGAGAAGGCTCGCCAGATGGGCATCACCATCCCTATCGTTCCGGCACTGAAGCCATTCGCCAAGCTGAGCCAGCTCACCATGGTACCAAAGACCTTCCATTGCGACATACCAGAAGCACTGGCGCAGGAGGTATTGAAGTGCAAGAGCGATGAAGATGCCAAGGCACTCGGTATCGAGTGGACGACTGCCCAAGTGAAAGATCTCTTCGATCACGGATACAATCATATCCATTTCTTCACCGTTTCGGCGGTGGATAGCGTGAAGCAGATTACAAAAAGCCTATTTTAGAAAGTAGGAAAAAGAAATGAGTCGCCAGGACTTTTTGCCACTGACGACTCATCATAAAGTTTAAAGTTCAAAATTCAAAGTTCAATGTTAAATAGTGAAGTGATAGGTCAGCAAGATATATGGAGCCGTCTGATGGAGATGGTTCTGGAGAATCGTGTACCTCATGCACTGATGTTCTGCGGTCCACAAGGTTGTGGAAAACTGGCAGTAGCGCTGGCTTTTGCCAGCTATCTGCTGGGCGATTCCCCGATGCTGAGAAAATGGGAGCATCCCGACCTGCACTTCACCTTCCCTACCATCAAGACATCCGAGATGAGCGGCGACCATACGCCCGTAAGTCTCGACTTTATGAAAGAATGGCGTGAGATGCTCCTCCAGGAAGGTCCGTATGTGCTGATCAGCGACTGGATGCAGCGCATGGGCAAGACTGATACCGACTTCAACAAGCAGGCTATCATCACCGCCGATGAGACCGACAATCTTTCGAGAGAACTGAGCATGATGTCGAGTCAGGGCGGATACAAGATCAGTCTGATATGGTTGCCGGAGCGTATGAACCTCACGAGCGCCAACAAGATATTGAAACTGCTGGAAGAGCCGCCTCATCAGACACTCTTCCTCCTGGTGAGCGAGCAGCCGGAACTCCTGCTCGAAACCATCAGAAGCCGTGCACAGCGTATCGACCTGAAGAAAATTGAAACTTCCGAGGTAGAGAAAGCGCTCATAGAGCGAAGAGCGCTGGATGCAGAATCAGCCCACCGCATCGCCCGAATCGCCAACGGCAACTGGAACCATGCGCTGGAGGAGCTGGACTCAGGCAATGAAAACCGCCAGCATCTGGATATGTTCATCATGCTGATGCGCCTCTCCTATATGCGCAACATCCACGACCTGAAGAAGTGGAGCGAGGTGGTTGCCACCTTCGGCAGAGAGAAGCAGAAGCGAATGCTCGATTACTTCATGCACATGCTGCGGGAGAGTTTCATGTATAATTTCCGACAGCCGGAACTCAGTTATATGACACAGGAGGAGGAGAATTTCGCCAGGAACTTCGCCCGATTCATCAACGAGGCGAATATCATCGATATCTCCAATCTCTTCGAGGAAAGCAAGCGTTTCATCGCTCAGAATGCCAACCCGAAAATCGTGTTCTTCGACCTGGCGCTGAAGAATATCGTCCTGCTCATCAGAAAATAAAGGAAATACATCCCGAAAGGGCAATATATATTAATCAATAATAATAAATAGAATACATCGTGAATTATAAAAATATGAAATTCAGAATGTGGAATGGCTGCGATAGAGGTCTATGCTGCAAGGCTGTGGGTCGTCAGGACCGACAGCTCAACACATACGACTGGCTAGCCGACGTGCCAGGAAACGCTGAGAGCACCGACCTGGTGGAAGTGCAATTTAAAAATACCCGAAAAGGATATTATCACAATGTTAACAACCTCGACCTCAAGAAGGGCGATATCGTGGCTGTAGAGGCTAACCCAGGTCACGACGTGGGTGTAGTAACATTAACCGGCCGACTGGTAAAGCTGCAGATCAAGAAGGCAAATCTTAAGTCACAGGATGACATCAAGCGCATCTACCGACTTGCCAAGCAGGTGGACCTCGACAAGGCAAAGGAAGCCAAGAGCCACGAACACGATACCATGATTCAGAGCCGCCAGATAGCCAAGGACCTGGGCTTGAAGATGAAAATCGGCGATGTGGAGTATCAGGGCGATGGCAACAAGGCTATCTTCTACTATATCGCTGATGAGCGTGTGGATTTCCGCCAGCTCATCAAGGTTCTTGCCGATACCTTCCATGTCCGTATCGAGATGAAGCAGATTGGTGCACGTCAGGAGGCTGGCCGTATCGGCGGTACCGGTCCTTGCGGCAGAGAGCTCTGCTGCGCTACCTGGATGAAGAACTTCGTAAGTGTGAGCACCAATGCCGCACGCTACCAGGACATTTCGCTCAACCCTCAGAAGTTGGCTGGTATGTGCGCCAAACTGAAGTGCTGCCTTAACTACGAGGTAGATAACTATGTAGAGGCAAGCCGAAAGATGCCACCTAAGGATGCCGTGCTTCAGACAGCCGATGGCGAGTTCCATCAGTTCAAGGTAGATATCCTTGCCGGACTCATCACCTACTCTTCTGACAAGAACCTGGCTTCCAACCTGGAGACCATCACAGCAGAACGTGCCAAGGAAATCATTGAGATGAATAAACAGGGCGAGAAACCGCTCAGTCTGATGGAGAATGGCAAGATGAAGGAAACTTCCAAGAGTATCGACCTGCTCAATGAGTCTGATCTCAGCCGATTCGACAAAGCGAAGAAAAAGAAGAAGAACAAGAACCGTAATGCGAACCGCCCAGAAAAGGGAGATAACCGCCAGCCAAACGGCAATAACCGCAATAGGGATAATAGAAACAAGGGACCTCGCCAACAGGGAAACAGACCTCAACAGGGCAATAACAATAAGCCGCAGCAAGGCAATAATAACAAGCCGCAGCAGGGCGAGAATAACAAGCCTCAGCAGGCTAACAACAACCAGCCACAGCAGGGCGAAAATAACAAGCCACAGGAGGACAAGAAGTAAAAATGAAAAGACTGATTCATTTCGTTTTCATACTGGTGGCAACCATAGCCTTCAGCGCTTGCAATCATGCCAAGGTATATGATGAATATGCCCACACGCCGATTGCAGGATGGGAGAAGAACGATACCCTATCGTTTGAAATCCCTCCGATGGCTGCCACCGGCTATTATCGGCAGAGTCTGGGTCTGAGAACCACGGGTGCCTATCCGTTTACGGCATTGACACTCATCGTGAACCAGACCATCTACCCTGCCAACAAGGGTCAGCGTATCGAGAGAACTGATACCATACTCTGCCAGCTCATCAACCAGCGTGGTGAGAACAAGGGACAGGGCATCAGCTACTATCAATACAACTTCCCTATCAATATCTATAAGATAAACAGAGGCGATTCCATCCATATCGCCATCCGCCATGATATGAAGCGAGAAATTCTTCCGGGTGTAAGCGACATCGGAGTGAAAATAACGAAAAATGACCAATGAGACGTATCTCACTGGTCATTTTTTTATGCTGTAAAGTCCAGCTTCCAATATGGAATATCCTGCTTCTTATGCTGCAAGATCTAGCTTCTTACCAGGTTTCTTCCGGCATCAATACGAAGGAAGATGAAAAGCAGGATGGTAAAGCCCCAGAGCGAACTACCTCCATAACTGAAGAATGGAAGCGGAATACCGATTACCGGCGTCAGTCCCAGCACCATTCCCACATTAATAAACAGGTGGAACAGGAATACCGAGAGCACACAGTAGCCGTATATTCGTCCGAACTTGAAAGGTTGTCGCTCCGCCAGATGTATCAATCTCAATATCAACATCAGGAAGAGCAGCAGCACGCCTGCCGAACCCAAGAATCCTTCCTCCTCTCCTACTGTACAGAATATGAAGTCGGTATCCTGCTCAGGCACGAACTTCAGCTTGGTCTGAGTTCCGTTCAGGAATCCCTTTCCCTGCAAGCCACCCGAACCGATGGCAATCTCACTCTGATGCACATTATATCCGGCACCCGCCAGGTCTTCATCCAATCCCAGCAGCACGTTGATACGCACTCGCTGGTGAGGTTCCATCACGTTGTTCAGCACATAATCGGCACTGTAGAAGAAGGCAATACTTCCCATTGCGAAAATCGAAATCAGGAAATAGTTGCGGAAGCGGGTTCTCAAACCGTGATACACCAGGAATCCGATCATCACCGCACAGAGCAGCAGCTGCACCCATACAATATCAAACGGAATGATGTAGGTGGAGAAGAGCGCAAAGATGAGCGTGATGCCCACCGAGTAGCTCAGGATGATGAGAGCATGCTTCCTGTTGCCCGTATAGCTGTTCACCAGTCCTGCCGTGAAGATCTGCACCAGCAGCAGCACCGTGAACTTTCCCATCGAGGTGTAGGTGTCCCACATCACCACATTCTCGTACTTGATACCCACCACAAAGTAAACCACCATCGAGACTCCGGTAAAGAGGATGGCACCCGGCATTCCCTCGCGGTAAAGCATCAGGAAGAAGGCGGAATAAACCAAAGCCGAACCCGTCTCACGCTGTCCCACAATACAAACCATAGGCAAAAGAATGATGCCCACAGCCGCCATAAAATGCTTCATTTTCTGGATATTGAATCCATAGCTGCACATAAACTTCGCCACAGCCAGCGCCGTAGCAAACTTACCGAACTCGGCAGGCTGCAGTCGCAGCGGTCCCAGCACCAGCCAGGAGTGCGAACCCTTGATGCTATGCGGATTGAATATCGTGGCAAAAAGCAGCAATATCAGCACGGCATAGATCACGTAGGCGAAGGTATCGAAAACTCTGTCGTCCATCATCAGAATGACGAAGCCCAGCGCTATGGAGGTACCTATCCATATAATCTGCATACCCGAACGGGCACCCAGACTGAAGATATCATTGTCGCCATAGGTATAGCTGGCACCGCAGACACTGATCCAGCCGAAGCAGAGCAATGCCAGATAGATGCCGATGGTCCACCAGTCGAGCGAACGGAGAATACCAGCTGGTTGTTTATTATCTGATTGAGCCATTGTTTTTATTATTCAATAATTTGAAACTTCAGTATATTATCTGCTGCTGGAACCATAGGCGATTCTTCGAGCCTGCATCTGGGCAGCCTGACTTTCAGAAGCAGGAGAGAGCTTTCCCTTCAGATACTGCTCCATCATCAATCCACCGATAGGCACACCGTAGTCGGCACCCCATCCACCATTCTCCACATACACGGCGATGGCGATTTTCGGATTGTTCATCGGAGCAAATCCCATGAATACAGAGTGGTCGTGACCACGGTTCTGAGCCGTACCGGTCTTGCCGCAAGCCTCGAAGTCGTAGCGGGAGAGCATCTTACAGGTACCCTTCAGTGCCGAACTTCTCATACCAGCCACCACATAGTTATAGGCTCGCTTCGATGCCTTGGTGTAATGACGGCGGGTATAGAGCGGGTCGAGCGGTTCGCCCTGCACCTTGCGCACTACATGAGGCACATAGTAGTAGCCTCGGTTGGCAATGGTGGCACCCAGATTGGCAATCTGCAGAGGAGTGAGGTTCACCTCACCCTGTCCGATAGAGATACTGATGATGGTAAGTCCGTTCCAGGAACCTTTGTAGGCCTTGTCATAGAACTGTGCATTTGGTATCAGACCTCGCTTCTCGCCCGGCAGATCGATGCCCAGCTTATAGCCGAATCCCATACTCACCATATAGTCTTTCCATACAGTCATCGCCTCCTGCACCGAACCATACTTTTTCTTATTGCCTATCATATAATAAAGTCCCCAGCAGAAGTAACCGTTGCAGGAAGTACTGATAGCATCCACCAGTGCAATAGGCGACGGATGGCCGTGACATCCCACATGCAGACCTCTGTAAGAGAAACCATGATTACATGGGAAAGCTGTGCCCGGAGTGATGATTCCCTCAGTAAGATAGGTCAGCGCCTGGGAAGTCTTGAAGGTAGAACCCGGAGGATACTGTCCCATGATACTACGGTTCAGGAGCGGTTTCCAAGGGTTCTGCGAGAGCCACTTGTGCATCTTTCCTCTATTCTTACCCACCAGTCGGCGCGGATCATAGGTAGGAGAAGAAACCATCGCCAGCACCGATCCGTCTCTTGGGTCGATGGCCACGATACTTCCAATCTTGCCCTGCAGCAGTCTTTCGCCCAGAGCCTGGAGGTTGACATCGATACCCAGCGTCAGATCCTTACCGGCAACAGGTCGCTGGTCGAACTTTCCGTTCTGATAGCTTCCCTGTATTCTTCCCCGCGCATCGCGAAGCATAATCTTCACGCCCTTGATACCTCGGAGCTGCTTCTCATAATGCTTCTCCAATCCCAGTTTACCGATATAGTCACCCGGCTGATAGTAGTCATCATCCTCGATATCGCCTTGCGAAACCTCACCCACATCTCCCAGTACATGGGCAGCGTATGGATAGGCATATTCTCTCACACTTCGCTTCTGCACATAGAAGCCCGGGAACCGGAACATTTTCTCCTGGAAGACGCTGAAGTCCTTGTCTGAAAGCTGACTCATGAAGAGCTGCTGGGTATATCGCGAGTAACCGGGATTCTTGCTTCTGTCCTTGATGGTCTCCATTCGCTTCTCGAAAGCCTCCTTGGTAATGCCCAGGGAGTTACAGAAGTCCATCGTATCCAGTCGTCCCTCCTGCTCCTTCATCACCACCATGATATCATAGGAAGGCGAATTATACACCATCAGCTTGCCGTTTCTATCGTAGATAGCGCCACGCGAAGGGAACTCAATCTGCTTCAGGAAGGCATTGGAATCGGCATTCTTCTTATAATCCTCGCTCATAATCTGAAGCGTAAAGAGACGAATGGTGTATATGACTACAATTGCTATAGCCACACCACCAATCACATACTTACGCTTATCAAGATTGTAATCCACCATATTATATATATAGCTGAAAATTTTGTTTGATTCTTTACTGTTCTCTGTCTTGCAGTAAGGTTCTATCCCTTGCGGAAGCCCTCCAATGCCATGATGAGCACCATCGTAATGGCTGTACTGCCACCGATGCGGAGGAGCCACTCCATCCAATTGAAGAAATTGAAGGTCTCCAGAGTAAAGAATAGAAGATTATAAACGAGTACGATAACCAACGTGTAAAGAACATACGAACCGACACCGATGGTGCGCATGGACGGCTCCAGGTCGTCGGCACTGTCTCTTGGCACGAAGAGTTCGAAAAGATAAGGCTGAAGCAGTCCGATGAAGGTCATCGAAGCTGCAGCTACTCCCGGCGTATTGGCAAATACGTCGATACAAAGTCCCATCATGAAGCTCCACAGCATCACCGACCAGCGTGGATAGTTTCTGCGGAAATGGAGCACCATGATGATATACAGCAAGGGGGTGGCGCAGTTGAATAAGTGGATATGGTTGAATACCAGTCCCTGCACCAGCACAAGCACCACGAAGATGCCGAGTCGTTTTATCAAATCTATACTCATTGCTACTTATATATATCCTCTTACTATGATCTTTTATTTTTTACCCTTGGTATTGCCGTCGGGCATGATACTATCTTGTGCTGCACGCATTATCTGCAGGCGTTCCTTCATCACGGCATCGTCGATGACGCAGACATCACGCAGACGGGCAAAGTCGGTAGAAAGTCTCAACTGTACTCTATACGACAATCCATCAGCAGAATTAAACACGTGCAGAATCTTGCCCACTCTTACTCCCGGAGGGAACACAGCCGAATAGCCACTCGTTACTACGTAGTCGCCCAGCTTGAAGTGGGCATGGCGTGGCACCTCTTCCAGATATGCCAGTTCCGAAACGCCCCCCTTCCATCGCAGATAGCCGAAATAGCCTCTGCCCTGGATGGTACAACTGATATTCGACTTCACGTTGAGCACTGGTATCACGATGCTGTAATGCTGAGCCACGAGATACACGATGCCCACCACTCCGGTACCGCTTATCACACCCATATCCTTATGGATGCCGTCAGCGCTACCCTTGTCGATGGTAATCAGGTTGTCTGGCTTGTCCAGGCTGTTGGCAACCACCTTGGCAGGGATGAGTCGGTAATTCTGAAGCAGCGCAAACTGGTCGCGATGATAGATGGCACTATCCTTGGTTACCCCATAGAGGCTGTCGCTCAGCTGCTGCACCTGCTGCTCCAGATAGGCATTCCGCTGGGTAAGCTCCTGGTTCACCTTGGTCAGGGAGAAGAAAGTCTCCACGTTGGCATCCCATTCATAGATCTTGCCCGTCACGGCATTGGCTGTAGAAAACCACGCACTGCCCTGGTAGCTGTTATACTGGAACAGAAGCACCATGCTCACCACCTCCAGAATCACGAAGACAAACCAATGGTTGTATTTCTGCAAAAACTCTAAAAGGTTGTGCATACTTTAAAAAATGAATCTGTATATGATTAAAATTCCGCAAATGGGCACAAGTGGTCCAGATGCGGAATTTAAATATCTTGAATATTATCTCATCAGGAATGAGAAACGATCCACATTCTTCAATGCGATACCGGCACCCTTAGCCACACTGTGCAATGGATCCTCGGCGATATGGAATGGGATGTTGATCTTGTCCTGGAGTCGCTTGTCGAGACCGCGGAGCAGAGCACCACCACCTGAAAGCCAGATACCGTTCTTCACGATGTCGGCATAAAGCTCTGGTGGAGTATTCTCGAGAGCAGAGAGTACTGCATTCTCTATCTTGGCTACAGTCTTGTCCAGACAGTGAGCAATCTCCTGATAGCATACAGGCACCTCCATAGGGAG
>ERZ1026776.466-NODE-466-length-27994-cov-6.745768_pt1 | contig 27994 bp, 19 predicted proteins | sample MGYA00380125_ERZ1026776 | MGnify/ENA primary metagenome ERZ1026776 (study PRJEB33269, sample SAMEA4719761) | human gut metagenome | biome: human-associated habitat; feature: organic feature; material: feces | place: Cameroon | collected 2013-10 ...
ATTACATCATTACTAATAGTTTGTATCATTGATTGCTGCGGAGGCCGGAGACCTCCGCTACTATTCTGTCTTTCAAAAAAAAAACAGTTCTTCTGTTCTCATGTCTTTCAAAAAAAACTTTTCAGTCTTCTTATTTGACAACATTTATTATCTTTGCATAATATATCTTTTAGACACTATCTTATGAAGAAAATAGCTTATTCATTTGTTTTATGGTTTGCTGCTTGCGCATTTGGTTTTGTGCAACCAATGCAGGCACAACTCTATAAGAATCCATCGTATACGGCCGAGGAACGTGCTGCCGACTTGCTAAAGCGTATGACTCTTGAGGAGAAGATAGCGCAGATACGTCATATACATTCATGGGATGTCTTTGACGGGCAACGTCTTGATACAGAGCGTATGCGTAGCTTTGTGGGCGATTGTTGCTGGGGGTTTGTTGAGGGATTTCCGTTGACGGGCGAGAGTTGTCACAACAATATGAACCGTATACAGAAGTATATGGTAGACAGCACCCGACTTGGCATACCCGTTTTTACCGTGGCCGAAGCCTTGCATGGCTCGGTGCACGAGGGTTCTACCATATTTCCACAGAACATTGCATTGGCATCTACCTTCAATCCTAACCTTGCCTACAGACGTGCACAGGCTATTGCTGGCGAACTTCATTATGAAGGTATACGCCAGATACTTGCGCCTTGCATAGACGTTGTGCGCGATATTAGATGGGGACGTGTTGAGGAAACCTTCGGCGAGGACCCTTTCCTCAACGCTGCGTTTGCATGCGAGGAAGTGAGAGGATATCTCGACAATGGCATATCGCCAATGTTAAAGCATTTTGGTGCACACGGCAATCCGATGGGAGGCCTTAACCTTGCATCGGTAAACTGTGGTGTTGGCGAGTTGCACGATGTCTATTTATATCCCTTCCGCAAGGTTATAACAACGTTGCCCGTACAGGCTGTTATGTCGACATACAATTCTTGGAACCGTGTGCCTAATTCGTCTTCACGCTATCTGCTTACAGACGTGTTGCGCGACAAGTGGGGATTCAAGGGTTATGTATATTCTGATTGGGGAGCGATAGATATGCTTTACACTTTCCAGCGCACGGCTTCAAGCCAGGCTGAGGCTGCTGTGCAAGCTCTATCGGCAGGATTGGATGTTGAGGCTTCCAGCGAGTGTTATCCTAAGCTTATAGCTCTTGTCAAGGAAGGAAAGTTTGATGTTAGGCTTATTGACGAGGCTGTACGCCGTGTGTTGCTTGCCAAGTTTCGTGCCGGACTATTTGAGGATCCTTATGGCAAACGTTATGCCTCTTCAGCACAACTACGTTCTGTAGCCAATGCAAGTCTTGCACGCGAGATAGCCGAGGAGTCGGCAGTACTTCTTAAGAACGACAATCATTTGTTGCCTCTAAACCTATCACAACTTGGTTCGGTTGCCGTAATAGGACCTAATGCTGACCAAGTGCAGTTTGGCGACTATTCGTGGAGCCGATCTAATAAAGACGGCATAACACCTCTTTCGGCTATACGTAGTATGGCCGATAAGCATGGGGTAAAGGTGCGATATGCCCGTGGATGTAATCTTATGACTACAGATACATCGCATATTGCAGAGGCTGTGTCGGCTGCCAAGATGAGCGATGTGGCAATAGTGTTTTGCGGTAGTGCCAGTGCTTCGCTTGCACGCGATTATGGTGGAGCCAATTGTGGTGAGGGATTTGATTTGTCTTCTCTCTCGCTTACGGGTGCTCAGAGTGATTTGATACGTGCGGTTAAAGCTACAGGCAAACCAGTTGTGCTTGTGCTTGTTACGGGTAAGCCTTTTGCTATTGCTTGGGAGAAGGCTAATATAGAGTCTATCATTGTGCAATGGTATGCCGGTGAACAGGAAGGTAATGCCATTGCCGACATTCTATTTGGCAAGGTCAATCCTTCAGGGCATCTTACAGTTTCGTTCCCGCAGAGTGCAGGTCATCTGCCAGCTTACTACAACTATTTGCCGAGCGATCGTGGTTTCTATCATAAGCATGGCAGCTATACAAGCCCAGGACGCGACTATGTCTTTTCTTCGCCCGATGCCTTATGGTCGTTTGGTCACGGAATGTCGTATACCACATATGCTTACTCTAATATGAGAGTAGACGCACAGGCTGATTCGGTTAAGGTGTATGTTGATGTTGCCAATACCGGAAATGTTGCCGGCAAGGCTGTGCCGCAGCTTTATGTGCGCGATATGTATAGTTCGGTGGCAACGCCCGTCAAGCAGTTGAAGGCATTTAACAAGGTATACCTGCAACCGGGCGAGCGTGCAAGAGTGGCTTTGCATTTTGCTGTTGCCGACCTTGCCTTTACCGATGAGAAAGGTGATAGTAGGGTAGAGCCAGGCGACTTTGAGTTGCAATTAGGCGAGTCATCCGACAGCATATTGCTTCGCGACACTATAAATATCGGAGGCATGTCGGTTGATAAGACCGAGCAAATGGTTCAGACTGTAGCTGTTAAGACAAAGGGACGCATTATTAAGATTACTGGAGTGGTGCGTGATGTGCAGGCAACACCTATCGAAGGCGTAGAGGTATATTCTGCAGGAACCAAACGAGTGGTTGCACTTACAGCCAAGTCGGGCAAGTATACAGCCGAGGTTGCATCAGATGATGTGCTGATATTCAGAAGAAGCGGACTCATAGACGAGTCGCTGCAAGTAGATGGACGCAAGGCAATAAATGTAAAAATGCGAAATAAGTAGTGTTCATGCCTCAGCCAACTCTTCATGCCTTTCCATATCTATAGGTGTTTTTGCAAAGATACTAATTATCAATGGATTATATAGTGTTTATCACATTTTTGGCACGACTTTTAACTACATTTATCACATTTTTGGCACGACTTTTTATCGGTTTCATCACATTTTCGGCACGAGTTTTCTAACTCATTCTTTGATTCCATCCATAAACGGACGGATAGTAATAAACAGGGTATTGATTTTAAATAAAAAATCTTTCCGATTTATCCCAAATCGGTCATTAGAAAATATCGCTTTCATTTTGTCTCAAAATAGAACAAAAGATACATGTTGTGTTAGTATACAGATGCTATAACGATGGTATGGTCTATTATAATCTGATATTTTGCGCGAAAAAATCTCTAATGACCGATTTGGGTTTATGAAACACATCTATAATCTTTGAATTTCCAATGAAGTCGGATTTCTTACAATGGAAACAAAAGGAATTTGGCCAAGTATGAGTACGATGCCTGATGAACATCTTTTATCAACTTCTTGATTGATATAATCCCTTGTTACTCTTCCTTTTCTAATCAGTTCGTTATATGCCAAATGGAAACCTTCTATAGGGATAAAACTATGTTTTTTATTTGAAGTTATTCGTGTAATACCGCCCATATTTACATCAAGAATTTTATTTTCTCCCTTTGTGTTTTGTAGTGTTTTCCCTTTTAATGCTAAAATATATTTTTGCCATACTTCATCAAATGTTGGATATTCTATGCTCAAATCTTTATGGATATAATCTGAGTTCTCCTCTTCCTTATGAAAAGTTGAAACAAACTTTGCTTTTGTTGTCAATATCTCTATTTTCAGCTTATTTGCCACAGATATTGCATCATCAAGAAGTTCTCCATCGGTGGCAATTACTGCTTTTGTACAGTCTTGATAAGCCATAGCTCCATATAGTTGCATAATGGCAGCCCTGTTGACTTTTCTTTTATTTCCATACATTTTAGCTTGAATTGCTATTTTTTCTTTACCTTTTATAGCGATAACATCTATTCCCCAATCATTGGAATATGGAGTTACAATTGTTTTATATCCTTGCTTTTGGAATATATTTGCTATATATTGCTCATATTCTTTTGGTGTCATACGTCTTAAATTGTTCTACTTATTTTGTCATATACGAAATCAACTGCTCCATGCTATTTTCGATACTCTTAAAATTCGGTATCTCTTTGTAGGCAAGGTCAGGCAATTCTCGTGAATATACATTGCTCAATGCCGACCATACATTATGTAGGTCATTGATGATTGGAGAATCCATGATGTCTTTGTTTTGCCATCCTTCGGGCTTGTCAAATCTCTGTTTGTCTTGTGCAAACAAGTTGCTGAAGTCTGACTTGAAAGCGTCACTTTTCAGATAGTCCTGTGTTTCAATATCATTCAAGAGGAAATGCAAATCATAGAAATGTCGTATCTTGGCTGTCAACTCTGTCATGTAGTTGTTGGCCAAGGAACAACGCAGCAGTGACACCAACTTTTCTGTCAAAGTTCTGCGCCTATCGAGAACATTCACATTGAAAGGTTGCATATCGAATTCTTCTATCAATTTCTCATTGCCTGTCTTTTGCAGGAACTCGGTCAAGAAACTTTGCAGTTTACATTTCTGAAATGGATATGGATTGGCAAATGAGTTGATTTCGACAAGCAACTGTCCTGCCTTGACAGCACCTACTTGTAATGTATCAATAGCTCTTGGATAAGTATAGTATGCCTTGTGATAATGAGAACCTTTGCTTGTAAAACCAGGCAAATCCATTTCCTGCAAACCTTCTGTCATGTTTTTGGCAGTTCTCTTGATCAGCATCTTCAATTGGTTGCCGCTGAGCGTCCATGCCTCAGAGATAGCAATGTCTATGTCTTCAGAGAATCGACTTCCGATACCGTATGCTTTTGTAAGACTTGTTCCTCCTTTGAATATGGCACGGTTATCCTTGTCGTTCGAAGCCATCAATGACAGCGACCGACAAATCCAATAGTCCTTCTCGATGAAAATGCTCTTGATGCCAAGTCCTCCATCCTCTACTGGTTGTGATGCAGCTTGTAAGGCATCAGAGAACAACTCCCTGTCTTCATGTAATCTCATATGATGTTCCAGTTTCTTTTGTTTGACAATACTTTGTCGGAGATTGGCAACTTGTAACTTGTCACTCCATTCAATGTTTTACTGATTGTTTCAGTTTCAAGTTCTATGTTCTCGTAGATGGCTCCAAGCAAAGCTCTTACATAAGGTGTATATGCCAAGGATAATTTTGCCAACTCTTGCTTCTGTTCCTTTGAAAGAGCATTGATTGTTTTGCAAATATTCGTCACACATTCATCTGGTGAAGTGGCCGGAATATCCTTTATAAGACGCAGAGCATCCAATAATCTAAGTAGTGGAATGTTGCTTGATGTTATGGTGTTCTCTTGTAGCAAGAAAGAGATTTTTACGCCATTCCTTGTGATTGGTCTACGGTATTTATTTGTTCCGACAAGGATGGATGAGCTTATCTGTGTTGTCAAGCCCATGGATGCAAATGCTGTCGTTCCTGTAATGTAGCCTACAATCTTACCATTTTGTTCCAGAAAGTCCTTTACAAGTTCAGAATCTGCAGGTTTTAGATTACCAAAAATGGTCTTCTTTGGAATATAGTATTTCCCTTTAGCTATCTTTTGGAGCTCGCCTTGGAGCACAAGACGATTGAGAGCTTTGGCAAGTGCCGGCTGATACCGCATCTCCACACCAAAGTCTCTTGTTGTTAATACAACCCCAGCAGGGGTCGATGACAATTTTTCCTTTATCAGTCTTGCTATAACCATGTTAATCTCCTTTTCTCTGACGAGTGCAAAGTTAATAAAAAGTCTTGTTTTTTACGTCATAAACTTGACTTTTATGTATTTCTTTAACTATCTTCATGCTATAAAACATTCTATAGCCCTTCATCATCCCTTGTTTTTCATTTTCTTTTCAGTCTTCGTTTTGGTACTTATACACTTCCTTCTGGCATAATGCACGCAATGTAGTAAATAGGTAGATAAGTCACTCCGTCCTTAACTTCCACATTCTTGGCATTCGACAATACAAAAGCCTGATGAATGTTATATTCCTTAATCTGCAGGAACTTATCCAATGCGCTATGCACTTGATAATCTTTGCCTGACTTTATCTCCAGTGGAAGGACAGACAGATTGACCATGTCGTCTATGAGATAGTCCACCTCGCCTGTTTTCTTGTTGTCGTAATAATAAAGGTTGAATCCGTGTGCGCGTAATTCTTGCGCCACAACCGTCTCATAGACAGAGCCAAGATTGATGCTTGCCATGTCGTCCATAATGGCCTTTATGTTTGTGCCAAAGAAAATGCCTGTCAGAATGCCCACGTCGTTCATGTACAGCTTAAGAAGATTTTTTCCACTATTTTCTATTAATGGGAAACTCGGCTTGCTTATAGCTTTCACTTCCAAGGCAATGCCTGATGATATGAGATAGTCAAACTCCTCAACATAATCGCTCATACGTTTGCCTTTCTTGTCTTCTATGTCCTTGGCAATCACCCGTTTCTTCTTGTTCTCCAAGTTTGATGGAATCATACTGTAGATACGTTGTATTTTCAAGCGGTTATGCGTCTCCTCATATCTTGCTGCGTCCACACCATACAAATGGTGTATGTTGTTCTGTATGTTCCTTACGGTAGTGATGTTTTTAGTGTTGACAAACTCTTTAACAGCATCCGGCAAACCTCCCACAAGTAGATATTTCTTGAATAGGTCGAGCAATTTGTTGTGAATAGCATCCGGCATTTGTTTGCGTTCGGCAAAATTTCGGTGCATAGTGTCCAATACCAACTGTCCTACACCATTGGCAATAAGAAATTCCTCGAAATCCATAGGATACATGTGTTTGATGATGATGCTGCCTAATGGAATTGACGATGTAATTTTAAGAGTTACGCCAAGAAGAGAGCCACTGGCTATATAAGTGAACTTGTCGTCTTCGCGCAAAAACTTCAACAATGTCAGGAGATGGTCGTAAGCCTGTATTTCGTCAATGAAGATAAGCGTGTCTTGCTTGCTTCCCATTCTGTCGCCTGCAACAGAACTTAACGCAAGATAGAAATCGTCCTTGGTTCTTGCATCAGCAAAAATACGGTCGCCCAACTTGTCTGTCTCCATATTTATCTCGATATAGTTAGAAAAGAGTTTCTTTCCAACTTCTCTAATTATATACGACTTTCCAATCTGGCGTGCACCATCAATAATAAGAATCTTGTCAGTTCTTGATTGTAAGTGACTTATAATGTCGTTTTCTATTTTACGGTATAGCATAATTACACTTTTCTTGTTATATAACTATTGCAAAAATACACTTTTCCTATGAAATGCACAAGCTAAAACTACACTTTTCCTATGAAAATGGTAGGCTAAAACTACACTTTTCAACCTAAAAGCCAACCAACAGCACACCAAGAAAGTGGCTGACGGCAAGAAATCCACATTCAAGCCTATCGAGATAAGCGATGATGGACTGGAATGTATAGAGTGGCTTTCTGTAGACTGCACCTCGGCACAAAAAGATGCGCCTTGGCATAGCGGAAGATAAGCCTTTGCGCCTAAAGGTGCGCAATATTTGCGGTGACGAGACTGTCTTTGTATTGTAGTAGTTTTATATACTTGGCAAAGTATATTGATATAAATGGCAAAGTATATTGATATAAATGGCAAAGTATATAAATATAAATGGCAAAGTATATTAGTATTACTTTTTAGCTTCAGAATCTCTTTCCGAAGATGATGTGGAAGAAGGTGGTGGCGAGAATCTTGATGTCGGTCCACAGACTCTGGTGTTCGAGGTAGTAGAGGTCGTAGTCGAGGCGTCGCAACATCTTCTCCATAGTGTCGGTATAGCCGTTGTGTAGGGTGGCGTATGATGTAACACCAGGACGTATGGCATACAATTCGGCATAGCGTGGATTGTGCTGCATAATTTGGTCGATATAGAACTTGCGTTCTGGTCGGTAGCCAATGAAAGCCATGTCGCCCTTGAACACGTTCCACAACTGTGGCAATTCGTCGAGATGATGGGCACGCATCCATTTGCCTGTCTTAGTAAGGCGCGGGTCGCATAAGGCTCCGTCGAGCAACAGCTGCGGACCGTCTTTCTCGGCATCGTGGGTCATGCTGCGAAACTTATAGATATAAAAGGGTTTGCCATGCAGCCCAATACGCTCCTGACGATAGATGACAGGTTCTCCGTCCTCAAGACGTATTGCCACATAGCATACGAGAAATAAAGGGGCGAAGACGACCAGAGCTATTGCTGAGGCTATAAAATCTATAAGTCTTTTCATTCTATTATATTCGGTTCTTATATTATAACGCAAAAAGAGAATTTTAATTGTATAAAGGTATCTTTAATTTTGGAATGGGGACAGGTTGAGACATGAGAACATGGTTTTTGAAAAGACAGAAGAACAGAAGAACATGTTTTTTTTTGAAAGACATGAGAACATGAGGACATGTTTTTTTTTTGAAAGACATGAGAACATGAGGACATGTTTTTTTTTGAAAGACATGGGAACATGAGGACATGTTTTTTTTGAAAGACATGGGAACATGGGGACATGTTTTTTTTGAAAGACATAAGAACATGAGAACATGTTTTTTTTTGAAATACATGAGGACATGTTGTAGTTTTTTTTCTTTGACTGAAAAATTAAGGAGTAAGCTCAATCAACTCCATTATATCTAACATTTTAAATAGAACACCATTGATGGTAGAATGCCAGCTTTGATGAAAATGCCCATAAAACCAATGAGTAATCGTATTGCAATCTGTTTTTATGGCTTCGTATATTGCATCCATTGTCTCGCGTTCATTCTGTACATCAGCCAACAAACAATCATCCCTTAATGCCCATAGCTGCAATTCTTTTTTATCTTGCAGTTCGCAGAACGTTGGTGCTGTATGAGTGACGACCGTGTCAATTTTGTACAGAGATGTAATTTCTGATAAAACCTTCTCATTAAAGACAGGAGCTTCATCCTGCCAATAGTTATTGGTTGTAAAAGAGTTGTCCGCTATAGTTCTGTCATCATACCTATGCATCTTACTTTTACCATGCTCCCATGACTCTTTCCTGGATTGACGGTCGATAGAGATTGCTCCACCAACACAGATAATTGTGTGTCCATTGGTCTTGACTACAGAATAGTCAGGAATAGCGATGAATCGTTTGTGGCAGAAAGCCTTGCCATCAAAATATGCAGGATTGTCATGATTGCCACGTATGAAAAGGAACCAATTGTTGGATTTGATTACTCGTTCGACGTTACGTTTAACGATGTTTTCATAATACCCCTTTCTTTCAAAGCCGAATCCGCAATCTCCAGCTACAATAATCAGAGTGTCTTTCATCTGATATTGTATGCACACTTTATTCACGAGGAGATTAAAGTCCCCGTGAATATCTCCACATATGGCAACATTGCGGCACTTTGTAGTAAAATCATAAATATTGGGATATGTATCAGTATTCATCTCAGAAAAGCCGTATTGATAAGTTCAAGGAGTCGTTCGGCATCCAAGCCTCTAAGCCCTGCGTTTTTGAAGAAATCGGAATTTGGAAGTTCTCCTACTCTTTGATAAAAGTCATTCATATCGTTTTTCAATTTTTCAGGGAGTGTAAAGTGAGAATCCTGTGGCAGCATAGCAATAAGTCTGAAAACATCTTTCTTATGCTTCTCAATGTCTCGACTATCTACCTGTTCACCCTCTGCTTTTCTATCCAGCATCTCTGTATATGCTTTAGCTTTCAAACAAATTAGAGCTTCTGGACTTGCAACATGGATGTCGTCAATATTTCTACTATGTTCAATCGTGAATGCATAGTAGTCGTCATCCATTAGAATTGCAGACAGACTGGAGAGGTCTTCTCCAACACTTATTGGTTCTATATGTGCATCTGGCGGAAGGTTTAGAATGCCAGTATTTCTTGCAAAAAGCTCTATTTGCTTCGGGTAGGTCTTGTCTTGAGGATTGGTAAAACGATAATATTCGTGTTTGAATTCGTTTTCACCTTTACTTCGGTGACCATAATTGGCAACTTTGATGAAATCCCACAAACGTAATCCGAAATCAGGTGTAAGAGCTTCAACAACAAGTACAAGGTCAAGATCCTTTGTTGCACGAGGATTCATATCAAGTTCTTCTTCAAGCAGATTGCACGCAGCCCCACCTATTAGCACATATTTGTCTTTATAATCATTGAAGTATTCCTTCCAGCGTTCAATTCCTGTTACCATTTCATTTCTTCAATTAAAGTGTCACATTCTAATTGTATTCTTTCATCATCGCTTTCTTTCATGCACAGATAAAGCGAAAGTTTGTCTACTATTCCGTTTTCTGACAACAACGTTGGAGAATATTTCCATACTTCTACCTTTATATCCCCGTATTGTTTGCTCATTATAGCGGCATTCTCTTTGGCTGTCACTTTGTCGATTGCAACAACTGGGGTTGTTGGCTCAGCAAGCATGGTATAATGTCCCATTGCTGTTTCACCAGACATCAAACTTCCTGTAGGTTTTATGTCAGTGAAAAGAATGCGCTCTATAGGAGACGACATCTGTGGAAGGGATTTATTCCATAATTCCATCTTGTTCAATATTATTTGGACAGATTTCTGTTTGCCTCCAACAAGTGTAATTATATTATTGGTTTCAAGCCACCTTAGAGCGACATTGATTGTTGGGTACGCTAAACCTACAAGCTCTGCTATTTCTGAAGTATTTAAGCCATCAATCGTACTCTTTTCTATATGATAGAGTACAAGCATCTGAGCAACAGGGGGCATTTTATTAGGCATCACCTTAGACTTGTTCCTCATTTTGCGCAGCACAATGAGGAGACTTGGAACGAAAGCAAGTTTATCTGGCACAATGAAATTAACTTTGGCATGAGTTAGCCTAGATAGATTATATGATGCAACTGACTCAAGAGCAAACACAACAGGATGGTGGAATACCTCCATCATCTTTGTCTGGTGTTTGGATAGCTGCATCGGAGAAATGTTATCAAACTCGGTGGGCACCGCTATGGTAACTATCGTCTCCATAAACTCAATATCATAAAGAGTATAGCAGCAAGCAATTGCCAAAGGAAGTTTACTATCATTCTTTTTTTCATGAGTAAACATCCTTATTTCACTACCTGTCAGTTCGGCAAGAAAATCTATTACGTTGTCAATATTATATTTCATATTGCATATTATATCAATAGAGATATTTTATGCAAAAGTACATATAAAATATTGATTTACTAAATCTTTTCTCAAGAAAAGTCTTGCCTACACGACATTTTTATAATAATAAAAAACCACCCAACCCTTACAGATGTAAGGATTGGGCGGACCGGAGATGTCTTGTGCTTTTATTTTAATGTCACAAAACTACAAATTGATAGGATATATTTCTCTTTTATGCTGTGCGCAAAGTAGGGAAATGGTATTTACCATATTACTTCTTTACAACCTTAACAGCCTTACCGTTCTTAACAACAATATTAACGCCACGCTGCAACTTGTCAGTGCGAACACCGTTGAGCTGATAGATACCGTCAGCACCCTCGCCAAACTCGTCAACATTGATACCGTTGATACCAGTAGTTGTATCGAGAGTTACCTTAACTGCGAGGTCGCCACCATAATACTTGGTATTGCCCATCTCGTCGCTTGAAACAGCCTTGATATTCTTGAACAGAATCTCTGAGCCGTCAACAAACTTCTCGTTAGCAACAACCTTGAAGCTGCAAACATCGCCATCCTTACCGTTGAAGTTACGGCTCTCGGTGATGTCCTTAACAAGAACAGTGAAGTGACCCTTAACGAGCTGAGCGATATGGTTAGGGCAACGGCTTGTTACCTCGTATGAATCCTCAACTACAGAGAGACCTTCTGGCATAACGAGGTCAAACTGCAAGCCGCTGAGAACCTTAGGCTCAAAAGCCATAGCGAAGCTAACTTTCTGCTCAACACCCTTCTGTACTGTTATAGGGCTTACACTTGGCAAAAGCTTGAAAGCATCATTGCATACAGTAGCAGTAAAATTATTGGCTGTAGCAACTGGTTTGTCTGCAGCAACAGATATATTCAAACCAGAGAACTCGATGTTCTGTGCGATAGCAATGTTGTTTGTAGCGTTTACTTCAAATGTAAAGATGTCGCCATTGCCAGCAGCAATACCCTTAGGAGTTGTCGACACGAGGAACATGGCGTTGTGCTCGTCAATGCTCTTCAAGAACAATGTGGCATCCTTTGTACGGTCTGTAGAAGAGATAGCCAAATAACCCTTCTCTGCATTCTTTACAACGAAAGAAAGTTCAGCAGGAAGCTTGATCTTTCCCTCCAAAGCGCGGACCTTTTCTGAGTTGCTGAAGCTCACAGAAACTGTGCCTTTTTCGCCTGACTTAAGGAAAGTTGCCGACTTAGCTGTGTAGGCGAACTCCTGTGCCAGAGCTGTTGCTGATGCCATAACGAGCATTACAACAGCAAGAAGGCAACTATAAAGTCTTGTATGTTTCATATTACTATTAATTCAAAAAATAATTAAATGTTGTTATTAATCATAAAGCTATGAGGTAGCCGTGCCTTTGTATGGCACGGCTGGCTCATAATGCCTATGCGTAATTTATAATCTCGGCTTACTTCTTAGAAGTGTACTTGAGGTAAGCGTCGATGAAGTTGTAGTATGTATCAGTATCGATAGTACCTTCGGCAGCCTTGTCGGCTACTACATTTACGTCCTTGATATCAACTACACCGTCACCATTCTCGTCAAGGTTGCCACCTTCCTGCTCGTTCTTAGCGTCAGCAAGGAGCTGCTTGATGTCAGCATCGATGTTCTCGAGAGCACCCTTAATGTTAGCCTCGTAGTCGTTGCCAAGAGTATAAGCCTCAAAGCTTGAAGTGATGTTAGACTCCTGTGCTGTCAAGCGACCTTCGATATCAGAGAGTTTAGCTGTGTATTCAGCCTTAACTTCGTCACGGTATCCGTCGAGTGTAGTCTTTGCAGCCTTGATGCTGTTCTTGATTTCCTCAACCTTCTTGTCGGCAGCTGTCTTAGCGGCGTTGTTCTCAGTAACAGTCTTAAACTCGGTAACGAGCTTATAATCCTCGTTAAACTGCTTTTCAGCTTCATCGGTAGCGTTCTTCTGCTCTGTAGCCTTAAGTGCCTTATCCTCAAGATCCTTAGAAGCGATGGCAATAGACTCGTTCATAGCCTCAATCTTCTTCGTGATGAAGTCAGAAGCGATAGTGTTGTCAACTGCCTCTGCATCCTTCTGAAGCTGCTTCTCGTTAGCCTTGGCAAAGTTCCACTTAACCTTCATCTCACCGATAGTAGCATACTGAACCTTGTATGATTCAAGCTCAACTTGGATTGCAGCAACGGCAGCTTCTACCTTGTTGAGATACTCCTTCTGGATAACATCCTCGATATCGTCAGCAAGTGTATGCTTCTTGAGGTCGAGATCATTGATATTATCACACCAACGCTTAGCTATTTCCTCATTGGCATTTGTAATATAGCCGAGAGTAATCTGCTTGCCAGCTGCATCCTTTCTTACGTTAGCAACGTCGCTGAATGCCTGCTTGTAAGCCTTGGCAGCTGCAGAAGACATCTTTGACTCGTTGTAACCCTTGTGTACCTCTGTCTGTGCGTTGCTTACATATGTATAAGCCTTGGCTACATTGAGGTATTCATAAGTTGCCTTATTGCTGTAATTGTTGAGGAATTCAGCTGCCTTTTTATTGGCTGTGAATGTAGCAGCCTTGATTTCTGTCTCGATAGAAATCTTAAGAGCGTCGATAGCGTCTGTGTAGAGAATATCCTCGCTGTTCTTTGCTTCCTTTTCGAAGAAACGATACTTGTCGTTGTTAGGATCGAATTCAGCATCGCTTGTAGCATCAACAAGCTTGTTGATAGCAGCTACATCCTCTCCAATAGCCTTCTTTGTATTGTCAAGTTCAAGTACGATATCGAACAACTTCTTAAGGTTATTCTTGACGTCGATAGTAGCGTTGCTCTCTTCGCCCTGATATTTATCGTAATTCATGAACTGCATACCGAGCCACTTCTGGATGTGCTGTATACGCTCGTTGTAGTCGGCACGTACATTATCAATCAACGTGTACAGCTTCTGTGCATTCTGATTGTTGATCTCAACAACCTCGCCCTTCTGAGCGCTGAGGGTCTGTCCCCAATAGCCGTTAACAGTTTTTTGAACTGCTTCAATCTCGCCCTTAATTGTAGTGTAATCTACTACAAGCTTATCGTATTTGCCATCCTTAACAGTCTTCTCTGCTTTATTAAGCTTGTCCTGCTCAATAGCAAACTTCTTCTGCCACTTCTCCTGTGTCTCTGGCTCATTCTCGTACTTGGCAACAACCTTGTACATATAGTCGTTGAGTTCCTTCTGAGTATCCTCAACGAGCTTGTTGAGAACAGTCTGAGCCTGCTTAACCAATTCAGTCTTGTATGTCTCAAGAGTAGCAGCAGCGTCTGTGTACTTCTTTACAGGATTAACAGCGAGTTCAGCCTGTGTGAACTTCTGACGTTTGTCGGTCTTCTTGATGAACTCGTTAATATCGTTGATGTCCTTCTTCCAATCGCTGTAGGCTGGGGTGAGATTATCGGTCTTGAATACGTCAGAATTAGCTGCGATAACCTTGTCCAAAGCTTCAGCGTCCTTGGCAATCTGCTCAATCTTTGTCTTGTAGTCGCGCTCAACGATAGCACGTGCAATCATGTTGTCAACAGATGTTACGATGCCAGTGTATCTATTCTGGAAGTCTGTCTGTGTCTTACCATCAGCTTTGTAGTGGTTAGGATAGTTTGAAAGCTCAGCAAGAGCGTCATCCAAGATCTTTTTTCTATCATTCTCGATAGCTGCAATCTCGTCTTTCTCCCATTCTGCCTTACGTGTGTCCTTAACGTATGTTACCTTTGTACCATTCTTAACCTCCTTGAAGTCCCAAATATAGTCGGTACTATTGTTTACTTCACCGTTATTCCAAATTTTAGCAGTGATACCGTCCTGCTTCTTTGCCTTATTGATGCGATCGAGAGAAGCCTTGCCATCTGTACCAACTTCTATACCAACAATAGTATTGTACAGGGTTTCTGCATTCTGTACGTCGGCAGGAATTTTGTTTACTAAGTCTGTAGCATCAGTAAGACGTTTGCTGATGTCAGTTTGCTTAGCAGCTACATTATTAGCCTTCTTGGCATCCTCTAGGTCAGCCTTAGCCTTCTCGATAGCCTGTCCCTGCTTGTTTACTTCCTTCATAAAAGCATTGAAGAAGCCGAGGAACTTGCCATTTTCCTTAGTAGAGTAACCAGCCAATTGCTTGTTAACATCGTTAAGGGCAGCCTTAGCATTGTTGTATTCTTTCACCAAGTCAAGATACATCTGTGATGTAACGTTAATCTTAGTTACAACAAGATTACCGCTGATAACAATCTTAACAAGACCGTCAGCATCGGCTGTGTAATTAAGCACAGCTTTCTTGTTACCACCTACTTCGATACTTGTGCCATTAGCGCTAACTGTACCCAATTCGCCACCGAGGTTCTGTACAGAAACAACTATCTGGTCGTCCTTCTGTGCATAGAATGAAAGTACGTTGCTAGTTACATCATACATCAAATCCTTGCATCCTACTACTTCTCCTGCGTCATTTGTCTTGATATTGCTTGGGTTAGGAACTGCCCAATCATAATCGTATGCAAATGCACCACTTGCAGCAGACATAGCTGCCATTAAAGTCAAGATTTTTTTCATAATCTTTAATTTTTAATTTGTTATTACTTAGTTTGTCTACAGGATAGAAGAGCCAATTAATTGTGCACACTCTTTAGAGATGTGGAAAAATATACCCTTGTCAATTTGCTCTTTGTCTCCTTCTGTATTGCAAAATTCGTTAAGTTTTTTGAATTGACATATACCCTTAAGTTCATATTTCGTGAAATATACACCTTTTTTCGTGAAGTAAACGTTTGCTTGATATAGCTCAATTATGTTGATTATCGTCTTATATATATAAGGTGTGGCTATAACACTAAAGAAAAAAATGAATAAAAAGTACAATATTTATACGTTTCACGCAATAATTTCGTTTTTTTCACGTAATTTTAACAGGTAAATATGCTTTATTTAAAAATATATTCGTAATTTTACAACGACAAACTAAAATCTGACTATTATATGAAATTGAAGCTATACAATCGTGACGAAATATTCCTGGTAAATCTTGATACCGTATTATATTTTAAGGCAGAGGACCATTATACCAGTGTGTACTATGCAAAAGATACAAAACAGTTTCTTCCATTCGGGCTCTCGCAGCTTGAGGAGGCTATAAAGAACCAGACCAAAAGTAGTGAATCTTTCGTCAGAGCAGGGCGTAGTCATTTGCTCAATTTTGAAAAGGTGGTGCATGTTAGCGTGTCTAAGGAAACGGTAACAATGTACAATAATGTAGACACATTCGTGACGGTGCATGTGTCGCGCAGTGTTGTTAAGGATCTTGCCAAGATTATGAAAGATGGCGAGTCTAAAGACAAATCTTGTAGGGGTGGAATTTCCATAAACCCTCTACTGGTTTAGATTTCATATTCTAATGAAACATATTTACAATGACATAAATCAAATCTGTTCGTGAGAATAGACTCATAAAATCAACTTTTTCATTATAGAAAGGAACAGCAGAATAGTTTTTGTATTGACAATTTGAAAAAATCAATTTTTTTTCATTTAAGACAAGAAAGTCCAGACACTTAAGGTTGGTGTGAGAATATAGACCTTAAGTTCTGGACTTATTTTTTTTGAGCTTTTTATTTAGTGTTCTGTTTAGAACATCTTGTCAGGATATACACCCTCGTCGTGAAGCTTCTGGAACTTCTCAACAACACTTGGGCGATCCTCAGGATAAGTTACGCCGAACCACTTAGATGTAGTGTCGAGCACCTCGCAAGTAGCAGTGCCATCGTGGATGAGTTTGTCTACCATCAATGGAATGAAGAATTCGCTCTTCGGGTTCTCCATGTTCTTCGGGTCAGAAAGGAATTCCTTGAAGAACTCGTTGCTGTGCTTAAAGTAGTCGGGAGTGAAGCCCCAGAAGTTCATAGATACAGGAGTTGTGTCGGGGATAGCTACCCATGTCTCGCCATCGTCGGCAAGATACTTAACAACACCGTCGAAGCGCTGAATCTTTGTGCGTTCAACTACAGATGTGAGGTGGTGGTTCTCGTCGTTCTCGCATACGCCACGGCTAACAGAACCGCTGTCGGAGAGAGTGTTGCCTACGCGGAAGCCTACCATAGCATACTTGCCAGTAGAGCCTTCGGGCAGTTCGCTAAGCCACTTGCCAAGCACCTTGAAGGCGTCGCGGTCGTAGAAGTCGTCGCAGTTTAGCACGGCAAACGGCTCATTGATAACACTCTCGCCCATCATTAAAGCGTGGTTGGTACCCCAAGGCTTAGTGCGTCCCTCAGGACATGTGAAACCCTCTGGCAGAGCGTCGAGCGACTGGAACACGAGTTCGCATGGGATGTGACCCTCATATTTTGAAAGCACGATACGACGGAAGTCGTCCTCGAAGTCTTTACGTATTACGAACACCAACTTGCCGAAGCCGGCATTGATAGCGTCGTAAATAGAATAGTCCATAATAGTTTCGCCGTGAGGACCCAGTGTATCAAGCTGCTTAAGTCCACCGTAACGGCTGCCCATTCCGGCAGCAAGAAGGAAAAGTGTAGGTTTCATAATCTTTTGTTAATATTTTAGTTTATGTAAACAAATCCATATTACTGGTATAATGCTTAATTCAAGTTTCGCAAGCGAAAGAAGTTATTGGAAGTTATTGGAAGATAACTCGCTTCGCTCGTGAATTTAATGGACAATGCCCATATAGTTTAAGCTATAAAGCTATTGTCTGTTAACTTCCAAAACGACCGAAGGGAGGGCTAACTTCTTTAATTCCATTTACTTCTGAACTTGCGAAAGTTCAATGCTTAATATATATCAACCACAAAAGTAACAAAATAGTATGAGATAAAAAAACTTTGGGCAAATATTTTTTATTTTTCCTTTATTTATTCGGCTTTCTCCATATCTTGTAGCCTAACGCTGCCACTACCACACTCATCATTGGAGATATGATGTTGAAGAAGCAATATGGCAGGTATGTGAATGTAGCCACGCCCAATACCGTACTCTGTGTCATACCACACGTGTTCCAAGGTACAAGTACCGAGGTAACGGTTACGGCATCTTCGGTAGTGCGACTAAGCAGTCGGCGCTCGTATCCCTCGCGGTCGTATATATCGCGGAACATGTTGCCTGTAAGCAATATGCAAAGGTACTGGTCGGCTATAGCCACATTGAGCATAACGCCAGTAGCGGCTGTAGAGCCCACGAGCGACGTGCGTCCCTTAACCATATGTATAAACAGGCGTGTTATGCCCCCCACCATGCCACCTGCAGCCATGCATCCTCCAAAGCACATGGCACAGATGATGAGCCATATTGTAGGCATCATGCCAGCCATGCCGCGTGTGGATACAAGGTCGGCAAGCATAGGATTGTCGGAGTGGAGAGCTGTGCTGCCATATACGCTCTTCATAGCAGCCTTGAATAATGAAGGGTCTATCTCGCGCATAGCATCTGTCTGGAACACCAAGCCGAATATCACGGCAAGCAAAATGGATAGGAACAGGGTGATGACAGGCGGTATCTTGCGTGCTATCATCAGTCCGGTGAGCACGGGTACAAGCAGTAGCCACGGTGTGATGTTGAAGCGTGTGCCAAGCGACGATGCAAAGGTGGCTATGTCTTGCGAACTGCTTGTAGAGCAAAAGAATCCAGCCACGGCAAAGATGACGAGTGCTATAGTGATAGACGGCACGGTGGTTATGAGCATATAGCGTATGTGCGAGAACAGCGGTACGCCAAGCGAGCCCGATGCAAGTGTGGTGGTTTCGGATAATGGCGATATCTTGTCGCCAAAATAGGCACCCGATATTATAGCGCCAGCTATCCATCCATCGTCAAATCCCTGGGCGCGTCCGATGCCCATAAGAGCGATGCCAATTGTGGCAATAGTGGTCCACGACGACCCCGTCATAACACTTACCAATGCGCATATAAGGCATGACGAGGCAAGAAACACGTCGGGATGGATAATGTGTAAGCCATAATAGATGAGCGATGGTACAACGCCGCTAACCATCCATGCGCCACCAAGGGCACCTATTAGAAGCAATATAACCAAGGCACTTGCCACACTCGACACATTCTTGACAATAGCCTTCTCAAAGCTTGCCCATGGCACATTGAGCCAACCCATGCCTATCAGTACACATAGGGCAGATACCGCAAGCAACGTTATCTGTGATGCTCCGTCGAGTGCATTGCTGCCAAAGGAGCGTATGGTGCACGTAAGCATTGCCACGAGCATTACGATAGGCATAAGCGAAAGTATTGCCGAAGGGCGTTTCTTGAGATGTTGTTCTTGTTTTGAGCTTTTTTCCATTTATTGTGTATTAATGTTTTGGTAGGAGGTATGATTTCTGAACCATACATTATATCTTATGCTGTATAAATATGCAGTTGTTTGCAATTGGCGTGCAAAGATAGCGCTTATTTGGCTAAATAACAACATGGTAAATGCATAAATCTAAACACAATGTGTATATTTATATAAAACGCGAATAGCTATTGTATAAATATACAACGGTTTGTAGCCCTACAAATAATAAGTAATGTGCATCAAAGCAAAAAAGCTTGAGGGGCAATAGGCATTGTGTGGAGATTTTTAGTAACTTTGTAGAATAATACACCTTATTAATTAGAACATATATAAAAGGAAGGATAGGAATCCGCATGAAACCGGTACTAAAGAAAACTCTAAAGATAGTGGCGGCTGTAGTCGCCATACCCGTTGTCATCGTCATGTTGTTGGCGGTGTTGCTATATGTGCCTGCTGTGCAAAACTGGGCAGTAGATCGTGTAGCCGACTATGTGTCGTCGTCAACACGTATGACTGTTGGCATTGACCGTGTTAGATTGCGTTTTCCTCTTGATCTTGCCGTATACGGATTGCGTGCTACGCAACCCAACGACTCGCTGTATAATGTTACCGATACCATTGTAGATGCCAGTGAGCTTACGGTAAGCGTGCGACTGATGCCATTGTTGAAGAGTAATGTTGTGGTAGACAAACTCGACTTTAACGATGTGCGCCTAAATACAGCCCAGTTTGTGCCGTCGGCACGTGTAAAAGGCAATGTTGGCAGACTGCTATTGCGGAGTCGCGGCATAAATATTGCCAAGGAGACTGTAAGCGTAGACAATGCCTCGATAGCCGATGCACACATAGACGTGGCATTGAGTGACACCGTGCCCGAGGATACTACCAGTACGCCAACACGATGGCAGATAGCTGTGGGCAAGCTAAAAATAGAACGCTCTGAAGTGAGATTGCACATGCCAGGCGACACGCTGCGCATAAACACTGGCATTGAACAGCTTAAGGCAGAACGTGGCAATTTCGACCTATTGCGTGGAACTTATCGTCTGGACATGCTCGATTGGCAAGGAGGAACACTTGGCTACGACAACCGCTACGAGAAACCATTGCCGAAGGGGTTTGACTTTAACCATATAGCATTATCAGATATAAAGTTGGGTATCGACTCGTTGTTCTACGGCGACGGAAGTCTTGCCATGCACTTGCGCCAATGTGCCATGAAGGAAAGCAGCGGACTTGTATTGAGAGAATTAAGTTGCAAGGTAAAGCTTGATACAACTCATGTCAGCATGCCAGACCTAAGACTGCGCACACCAAAGTCGATGGTCACGGCAAATGTAGACATGGACTTCTCCACATTTGCCGATAAGAATCCGGGCAAGATGAAGGTGGACCTAAAGGGATATGTGGTAAAGAGCGACTTTGTGCCATTGCTCGCCTCCTTGCCAAGCGCATTGCTGCGCAGTATGCCCGACACTCCGATAACACTTAATGCCGATATCGACGGCAATATGCGTGCGCTCAATATACGACAGATGGATATCACTTACCCAACTGTGTTTGCTATGAAGGCGCATGGTAAGGCTCAAAACCTTATGTCGACCGACCGTCTGCGTGCCGACATTACAGCCGATGCACATGCATACAACCTGAACTTTGTAAAGACAATGCTGCCAAAATCGGTTGCCAATGCCTTCAACATACCATCCAACATCAGCCTAAAGGGCAACTTCAATGCCGACGGTACACGTTATGTGGCACGTTTCAAGGCAGAGCAAGGTGGAGGAACTGTTAGTGGCAATGCTACATTCGACTCGCGACGTATGGCTTATAACGCGAAACTTGATGCCAGCAATCTGCAATTGCGCAACTTCTTGCCCAATATGCCGTTGCATCCATTCAGCGGAACACTTACTGCCAATGGTGTGGGTGTAGACTTTCTGTCGCCAAGAACAAGACTTAATGCCAATGGCGCGGTAGAACAGTTTGGCTACGATCGCTACGATCTGTCGGATATGAAGCTAACTGCCGAGGTGAATAATGGTACCGGACGTGCCGTATTGCAAAGCCATACACCACTGATAGACGGTACTATCGACCTAACAGCCCTACTTAATCCAAAGCAGGTAGACGCCCACTTGGTGTGCGACCTTATAAATGCCGACTTTATGCGCATGGGCTTAACCAAGCGTCCATGCTCGACATCGCTCGCCGCAGACGTAAAGATGAAGAGCAATCTAAAGACTAACCATAGCGTGCACGGTACGGTAGGCAACATCGTTATACGCGATTCGGCAAATGCCTATCGACCAGAGAATGTATTTATGGACTGCTTTACACGTAGCGACTCAACACATGCTGCCATTACTTGTGGCGACTTTGTGTTGCGTCTTGACGGTGCCGGGTCTATCGACCATATACTAAGTAGGCTTGAGGCTACAAACGCTGAGGTAGAGAAGCAACACAACGAGCGCTATATAGACAATATGCTTATACGCTCGAGTCTGCCCGATGTGTCGCTTTATGCCAATGTGGGCAAGCAGAATGTGTTCAGTAGAATGCTAAAACGTTTTGGTTACGACTTCCATAATGCCTTTGCCGACCTTGCTGTATCGCGCAAAGAGGGTATTAATGGCCGTTTGAGTATTGACTCGCTTGTGGCTTCTGGAGTGCAGATAGACACAATACGCATGGCGTTTACATCCGATTCGGTAAAGACAAACTTTGAGGGACAGATACGCAACAACCGCTCTAATCCGCAGTTTGTGTTTAATGCACAGATGCGCGGAGCCGTAACAAAGGAGTCTATATATTTAGGTACGCGTGTGTACGACGGCAGAGACCGACTCGGCATAGCCCTTGGTTTGAAGGCCGACATGCAGCCTGGCGGTGTGAAGATGTCGTTAGGCGGCATCGACCCAGTGCTGGGCTACAAGAAGTTTAAGGTTAATAAGGATAACTATGTGTTCTTTGCCGAGAACCAGCGTATATCAGCCGACATGCGCCTACATGCCGATGACGGCATGGGTGTGCAAATATACTCGAACGATAGTACTGAGACAAAGCAAGACCTGAGTGTGAGTCTTAACCAGTTTGACTTGCAAAAAGTGCTTGCCGTAGTGCCATATGCGCCACAAGTAGCAGGTCTGCTTAATGGTGACTTCCACTGGACAGTGTCAGAGGAAGGAAGTATGTCGGTATCGTCGTCGGTAAGTGTAGACCGAATGGCTTATGAGGGATGTCCTATAGGCAATTTGTCGAGCGAGTTTGTGTACATGCCTAAGGACAAGGGTAAGGAGCATTATGTGGACGGTACACTGTCGATGGACGACTATGAGGTATGTGCGCTATCGGGTATGTATAATGCCGAAGGCGAGGGCAGCATAGATGCTGACATGACACTGTCGCGCACGCCTCTGCTGTTGCTCAATGGATTTGTGCCCGATCGCCTGATACATTTCAAGGGATATGCACAAGGAGAGGTAAAGGTTAAGGGTTCGCTGTCGCGTCCTGATGTAAATGGCGAACTATACTTTGACTCAGCCTATGTGGCAAGCGACCCATATGGTGTGCAGATGAGGCTATGCGACGACCAGTTGACAATAAACAACAGTCGTTTGCAGTTTGAGAACTTCCAGATGTTTGCACGCAACGGCAATGCGCTAACGCTGTATGGCTACTTCGACTTTGCCAACTTCGACCGCATGAATACCTATCTGCGCATGCGTGCTGACAATTATCTGCTGATAGATGCCAAGGAGAACGCACGCTCGGAGGCTTTTGGCAAGGCTTATGTAAACTTCCTTGGTTTGGTGGATGGTCCGCTTGACGCATTGCGTATGCGTGGAAAGTTGGATGTGTTAGGCTCGAGCGATGTGACGTATATATTGCGCGACTCGCCATTGTCTACGGAGAGTCAGTTGGATGGATTGGTTAAGTTTGTAAACTTCCGCAATCCTGAAACGGCAACCGTAGTAAAGCCTCCTATCAACGGACTGAATATGGACCTTACTGTGAACGTGGATGATGGCGCTCATGTGTTGTGTGCACTCAATCCAGACCAGTCGAATTATGTAGACCTTATAGGTGGTGGCAATCTGCGAATGCTATACAATGCCACAGACGGACTGTCGCTATATGGCAGATATACTATAGCCGAGGGCGAGATGAAGTACTCGCTGCCAGTGATACCGCTTAAGACCTTCACTATAAAGGATGGCAGTTATGCCGAATTCTCGGGCGACCCAATGAATCCTCGACTCAATATAACAGCCACTGAGGAGAACAAGACAACGGTGGCTACCGATGGCGGAACAGGCAGAAGCGTAATGTTTGAATGTGGTGTGGAGATAACGAAGACACTGAAAGACATGGGGCTGCAGTTCATAATCGATGCTCCTGACGACCAGCAGATGCACAATGAACTAATGACACAGTCGGTGGAGAATCGTGGCAAGCTTGCTGTAACTATGCTTACTACGGGCATGTATCTGTCGGACAACAATCTTGGATCGTTGTCGGTAAACTCGGCTCTAAGCTCGTTCCTTAGTTCGCAAATCAACAGCATATCGGGTAGTGCCTTGCGTACATTGGACCTATCGTTCGGTATGGACAACACAACGTTGGGAACAGGCGAGGTGCACACCGACTATTCGTTTAAGTTCTCAAAACGTTTGTGGAACAACCGTCTGCGTATAGTTATAGGTGGAAAGGTATCGACAGGCGCTGAGGTGGAGAATCAGAATGACACCTTCTTCGACAATGTTACGCTTGAGTATAGACTGTCGCCAACATCCAACAAGTATCTAAAGCTGTTCTACGACCGCGACTCGTACGATTGGCTCGAAGGTTATGTAGAACAGTTTGGCGGTGGTTTTATATGGAGGCGTAAGTTGCGACACTTTAAGGATATCTTCAGGTTTGGAAAAGAGAAGCCAGAAGTTGGTGATACGATAAGAACGAAATAAACATGAAAAGAATAATATATATATTAATAATGTGTGCCTTGCTCGTGGCTTGCTCCGAGACAAGCTCTGTGCCAGCCGACGACAAACTGTTTACTGGTTTGCGCAAAACTGTATACGAAAACTATACACCCAGCGAACACTTCTCTACTGTGAAGGAAGAAGTGGAGGCAGCACTTGCTACTGCACCAAACGGTTCGTTTCTCGGCAGTCCGTATATACGTATGCCGTGGCCGTCGTATCGTTTGTGTATATACAATTGGTTTCGTGACTCGGAAGAAGGACCTGGCAAGTGGCTGCGCAAGACATTTGGCAAGGCGCCAGTATTATTAAGTGCTGTCAATCCATCGTTGCATGCACAGGTAACGAAAGAGTTGTTGAGATCGCGTGGCTACTTTGGTAATTACGTCAACTACGACGTGCTGACCAACGACAGTACCAAGCGTGCCAAGGTAAAGTATACCGTGAATCTTGGTCCGTTGACCACTATCGACACCCTTACCTACCACAATTTCCCCGAAGCGGCTGCTCATCTAATAGATTCGACACGTTCGGAGGCTGTGGTAAAGAGTGGCGATCCATTCGACGTGGCAACACTTGATGCAGAGCGAACACGAGTGTCTACATTGTTGCGCAATAACGGATTCTTCTATTACCAACCTTCGTATGCAACATATCTTGCCGATACCTTGGCCATGATGGATAAGGCACAGGTGCGACTGCAGTATGCCGATAGCTTGCCGTCGAGAGTAGGCAAGCAATGGTATATAGGATGTATCAACCTTGAGATGCGCCGTACTGCCACGCAAGAGTTGACCGATACGGTGAACCATAAAATATACACAATGATATATTCGGGAAGACGTCAGCCTATACGAAGCTTAGTATTGATACGCGACATGAAGCTTCGTCCGCATAAACTATATAGTTATGCCGACTATGTGCAGACAATAAACACACTAACCTCAAAGGGACTCTTCTCGCGTGTGGACTTGGGGTTTGCACCGCGCGACACATCAGAGGCATGCAATGTGCTTGACATTACGCTCAACTGTGTGTTTGACAAACCTTATGATATATACTTTGAGGGCAACCTTGTAGGAAAGACAACGGGGCGTGTTGGTCCGGGTATGACACTTGGTTTTGCCAAACGTAACGCCTTTCGTGGAGGTGAGAAACTGTCGGTTAATCTTAATGGATCGTACGAATGGCAGACAGGACATAGAGCTGATGGCACAAGTTCCAAGTTCAACTCGTATGAGTATGGTGCCGATGTGTCGCTTGAGTTTCCGCGCCTGCTCTTTATAGATAACTACCTCACTAAGCGACGCCTGAAGAAGTGGCAGAAAGGTAAGCGTGTTATACCTTATTATACTACACCAAACACACTGTTGAAGGCGGCAAGCAATGTGCTTAACCGCTCGGGCTACTTCAAGCGCCACATCGTGTCGGGCGAATTGACTTATACCATTCAGCCTTCGGCTACAAGGCTGCATCAATTCTCGCCACTTATACTACAGTATGAGTTTATGAAGGACAAGTCGGCTGCATTCAACGAGGTGTTGCAACAGAGTCCGTACCTTATGGTTTCGATGGCCGACCAGTTTGTGCCTAAAATGCGATACACATTTACCTATCAGTCGCCATCTACCTATCGTAATCCAATCTACTGGCAGACCACAGTGAGCGAGGCATCAAACATATTGGCAATAGGCTATATGGCTTTTGGACGGCGGTGGAAAGAGACGGGCAAGAAGATGTTTAAGAATCCATTTGCACAGTTCCTGAAGGTTGAGACCGACTTGCGCAAGACGTGGCAGGTGACAGAGCATAGTCAGATAGTGGGACATATCAATACGGGTGTGGTATGGGCTTATGGCAATGCCAAGTCGGCTCCGTATAGCGAGCAGTTTTATGTAGGTGGAGCTAATAGTATACGTGCTTTCAATGTTCGAAGCATTGGTCCAGGTAGCTACTATACCAATCAGTCAAAGTTGTCGTATATGGACCAGACTGGAGACATCAAACTCTTGGTCAACCTTGAGTATCGTCCGCGTATAATGGGCAATCTATATGGTGCACTCTTCCTTGATGCAGGCAACGTATGGGCTTTGCGCAATGATGGCTACCGCACAGGCTCGCAGCTTCGCCTGAAGAACATATTTAAGGAGACAGCTCTTGGTACCGGTATAGGCATACGCTATGACATGGACTTCTTTGTTCTGCGTCTCGACTGGGGCGTCGGCATACACGTGCCATACAAGAGTGGTTTCTACAACTTCGACCATTTCAAGGACTCGCAGAGTCTGCACTTCGCTATAGGATATCCATTCTAAGGGGTGGTAGAGTTGTTGTTTATCGCCGTATATATTTTCCTCATCGACACAATACGGGTAAGACGTGGAGACACGGCGTTGTACACATAAAACCAAATCGGTCATTAGAAAAAGCTTCTTGTCATTTTCTAATGACCGTTTGGGGTTTAATTAATAGGTTTTCTTTAAATTTCTGCCGCAAAGTTAAATGTTACGTTTTTATAGAATTGCATATATGGTTATAGAAAATGGAAATAATGAGCCAAACAAGCACTATTTTGTAGTATTGAACCAATTAATTATCAAAATGGCTCGATACTACAATAAATATATTGATAATGATAATAGTTCTTATAACTATATTGCGTACTTTTGTATATGTACAAAATCATAACTCTAAAAACAATAATAATATAAATATTTAACTATGCAAATGTCGTTGTTCTCCTCAAAAGTGTCTGCTCGAATTGCAGGGCTTGTTCTATTAATCATTGTTATCTCTGTTAATTGTACGGCGCAGAGTAAGTGTGCTGCCTATACTGTTGTAGAAAATATTAGCTACAAAAACGACAACTTATCCAGCTCGTATATATCAGAGCGTTGTAAGCTTGATGTCTACTCATGCGATACCTTAAAGAATGTTCCAGTTGTGGTGTGGTTTCACGGCGGAGGTTTGACAAGTGGCTCTAAATACATACCCGATGAGTTGAAAGACAAGGGTATAGTGGTTGTTGCTGTTAATTATCGTCTGTTGCCTCGTGTTAATATTGATGAGTGTCTTGACGATTGTGCAGCAGCTGTAGCATGGGTGTTTGGTAATGTTTTGCGTTTTGGTGGTAATAAACGTAGCATATACTTGTCTGGTCATTCTGCCGGTGGGTATATAACGGCGATGCTTGGTCTTGACAAGACATTACTTGCACGGTATGGGGTTGACGCTGACAGTATAAAGGCTCTTGTTCCGTTTAGCGGACAGATGATAAGTCATTTCGCTTACCGTGATATGAATGGTATTGGTAATCTGCAACCACTTGTCGACAAATTTGCCCCTCTCTTTCATGTGCGTCCAAACTGTCCACCACTTGTCCTCATAACAGGTGATGCAGAGACAGAGCTCTTAGGGCGTTATGAGGAGAATCTTTATATGTGGCGTATGATGAAGCTGTGTGGACACACTGCTACATCTATATACAAGATAGACGGTCATGACCATGGGGCGATGTGTCATCCTGCATTTCATATATTGTTGCATACGATAGCAAAATACCGCTAAATCCAACTGGTACAAACAGCAAATTCAGTTAAAGGTAGCTAAAATCTATAGTAATTACCAATAAAATATCAAT
>ERZ1026776.473-NODE-473-length-27727-cov-7.560422_pt1 | contig 27727 bp, 22 predicted proteins | sample MGYA00380125_ERZ1026776 | MGnify/ENA primary metagenome ERZ1026776 (study PRJEB33269, sample SAMEA4719761) | human gut metagenome | biome: human-associated habitat; feature: organic feature; material: feces | place: Cameroon | collected 2013-10 ...
CGTCGGCAGCGTCAGATGTGTATAAGAGACAGTCCTTGGTCTTATATATTTTTACGAGAGAATCGCAGACGATCAACGGAGCCTGTCCACAATCAGCTGCCGCTTCGTCAAAAGTTTCTTCCATATTCTCTTGTGTATCATCCTCGTATCTGTCTGTCAATAATCTCACCGTCCTCTAACTCATATACTACGTCCCCGAGTTCCATCAGATTCGGATCATGTGTCGTCATCACAATTGTGACACCTTCTTTTTCAATCAGATCCCGGAACAGCTTCATAACCCGAAGACCGGTTTCTGTATCCAGGGCACCCGTCGGCTCATCTGCAAAGACAACCTTCGGTCGATGTGCAACTGCCCGGGCAATTGCCACCCGTTGCTGCTCACCTCCCGACATTTGCCCGGGCAAATGAAGCATACGCTCCTCCATACCTACGAGCGCAAGCGTTTCCCGAATTCTTGCATCAACCGCGTTAGGTGATAAATCACCTTCTGCCAGCCGCATAGCAAAATCAACATTCTCATATGCATTCATAATCGGAATCAATGCCACCGCCTGAAAAACGAATCCAATTTTCTTTCTCCGAAGCTGTTCTTTCTCCAATTCTGTGATATCTCTGTAATCCTGTCCGTCAAATATCACATTTCCATCTGTCGGTGCATCCAGCGTACTTAAAATATTCATCAATGTTGTTTTGCCACTGCCGGAACGTCCCTTCAGAATTGTAAGCTTTCCCTGTGGAATTTCAACATCCACACCCTTTAACGCATAAAACTCTCCGGCTCCGGTCGGAAACATTCTTATAATATTGTTTGCCTGTATTATATTCATAGATGCCTCCTCACCTTACCTATTCTTCGCCTAATTTCAATGCTTGTGTAATATTGAGACTGCGTATCAGGCGCCGCAGGATTAAAATGCACAACAAAATCATCACAGCAAGCACAATCACCAGTTTCAACACATCAGTGGCATCCAGATATACATAAATGCTTAAATTATGTTTCTGTGGCAGATAAATTACACCAAACAACCGTACAAACAGATAGGTTGCAACACCTCCGCAAAGTCCTCCGGCCAATATAGACGGAACCGTTGAAAACAGATGTTCATTCGCAAGCATCCGATTTACTTCTTTTTCTGAAAGTCCCATCGCACGGTACACACCAAATAACAATTCTCTCTGGCGAATAGACGAAATCCAGTAAATCAAAAATCCAATCATGCACAAAATAAGCGCTATGATAAAGCTTAGTGTAAACATGCCATTTGTAATACGAATCATTGCTGCTTCCTTCATTGCCCAAATATCCTCATCCAATGCAGTATAGGATGAAAGTGTTGTATCTGATTTCTCAATCATCGCTTTCACCTGCCCGCTTGAAACTCCATCCGCAAGCTTATACCATATCTCATATGGAGAGATCTTAAAATTCTGAACGGTTTTCGCATAGTTTGCCACAACCAGGTAATGCTCGATTTCCTCCCCATCTTCATACGTATACTGTGTAAATCCTGGCCATGCATCTACGATAGCAACTACCTTTCCACTGATCGTTCCGCGCACAGTTTCCTGTTTCATTACAGAATCCCCATATCGGTCGCAATTCACAAGATCCCCAACCTTTACCTCCAGAGCATTCGCCAGATTCTTTGACAATATCATACCATTTTCCTGCGTTGCAAGTGCATTCAGGTATGTGTACCAATGTTCTTTTTTATTTAACTCCTCCTGCAAATATGCAGTCTGTCCAAAATCCTTTGTGTGAATTCCCATAAACTCACAATCAGCGATTTTCTTTTTTCCCTTACTCACAGAAACATTATTCGTGCGAATCACCTTCGCCATGCTCGTGCATAGTCCCTGATTCACCGCCTCTTCATATTTGACCGGGTCCGGCTCCACATACTCATAATCAATATCCGTTGCATTCACATAATACGCCTGCATCTTCCAGGTTTCCTGAAGACGTATATCGGAACCATCCGCATACCGGATACGATTCTCATAATTCTGATTGATTGTTCTTGCTGCATTTGCATTGAATAACCCAAGTGCTACCGTCAATATGAGAAAAACAGATATAAATCCCTGTTTTCGGAAATTCCGTGTAATCTGCAGAAACGATGCATATACTGCCGGTTTCCATCTTTTTCTGCCAATCCGATATACGAGCTGTACCAGATAGTGCACCAGCCTTAACACAACCAGTCCCATTGCCACAATAAACAGTACCGAATCCAGAAAAATCAACGGATCCATCTTCGAACCAAGCAGTGCACGCGCACGAATCTTATCAATTTCCTGATTAAAATTATGCAACAGGTACAAAGATCCTGCAAGCAATACAATATCCAGGAAATATTTTTCCCAGATCATCTTCGTGTTCAGTTTATTATTCGATTTTTGCTGTACGATTGATACTCCGGAATGCACAACAACCGGAATCAAAATAAATACGATTCCAACTATAGATGCCAGCAATCCATACACCAGCATCATCGGCGTAAACCCATACATAGACAGATTTCCAACATGAAATGTAAGAAAATCCGTTGTGGATGCTGCAAGCATGCACAAACCATATCCAAGAGGGATTCCGATCAGCATTGCAGCAAGGCTTAAAATGCCTGCCTGCAGTGCATATTCTGCCACAATCTGTATTCTGCGATATCCACGGCTTCGCATCATCGCAATCTCACCGGTTTCCGCTTCCACGATTTGTCCGGTTACCATATAGATAAATGCAAGCACCAATCCCAGCAAAGGAAGCTCCAATACCCACAACATAATATTAACAGATTTCTCATTTGTGTTATATTGTTGAAGGATGTTCATGAAGGAGTCCTGAAAATTCTCATCTTCCTTATGAAATTGTTCCAGATAATACTGCACATCTGTTACATTCTTTTGATTAATCCGCGTATAATCCAGAAGAACATTGGTTGTATAGTTAATTTTTTCATATGAGAAATCCTGTACAATTGCATCGAATGTATCTTCACTCACAAAGATTTCTTCTTCCAACGTATTCGGTGCTGTATACCAAAACAGATCTGTACTCTCCCGCTCTTTGAATATGCCTGCAATATACAACTCCAGATTCTCATCTTTATGATTCTTCAACTGTGGGAAATGCAGTGTTTCCCCGACTGTATAGCCACATGCATCCATCACACTCTCCGACATGATACATGCATAACCTTCTCCGTCATAAGCAGCATAATCCTCACCCGTCAGTATCTGCGCATGGTCCAGAATCTCCGGCATATACGATACCGCCAGATATTTTCCTTTTCCTCCATAACTTCCCTGACAAGACTGTGCATCCAGTTTCAAGACAGACTGCGATTCAATCGGCGTTACATCACCAAGATATTTCTGCCATGTGTTCTGATATCCCTCAATTCCACACATAACAGAATCGGCCGTTTTGTGTTTTTCTGTCTTATACGCACCGACCCGTCCGATCACAGCCGGATACTGATTGTTCTCCACTCCTGCATCATGAAAGCTGTCGAGCAGCATTTTATTGAGTGACCCGGCTTTAAACATTGGCTGACAGGACACGGCGGCCACAAGAAAGATCAAACCTAAAAGCAGACAGGTCGTAAGCCACTTTTTATTCTGTATTTTTCGTAAAACAAATCGAATCATCTCTTACTCCTCTTCTGCGATTGGTCCGGCAAGAACATCACCCTCGCTCAACCCATTAAAAATAACTGCCGTTGTACTTCCCTTTTTGTATTTGGAAGTATCCTGTGTTGCACTGAAACTCTTCATCTCGATGTATTGTTTTTCCAGATTTCCGTCCACAATTTTCCACACATAATACCGCTCCACGCCCTTTTCACGTTTTGGTTTCTCCGTATATATCATATCAGAAGGAATCGTATATACATCCTGCAATGATACAGTTGGATATGACAACATCTGTACGTCCTGTATATCTGCAATATCTGTATTTCCTTCTAATTTGACATAATACATCTGACTGTCATATGCAATACTCTGTGTAATGTATACTTTATTGTCCTTCGTTGTTATATAATATCCTTCCGGCGCCCCTTCTGCTGTCCCTGTCGATCCACAGATTGTTCCCTGCAGCTGTTTTTCGTCGGCATCCTGAATCTGAACAGCCGTTCCAAGCGGCACCGTATTCTTGTCGTTGATATAGATTGCAAGTTTCTCCTGCGCCGGTACATCTATGGCAAAAAGCTTATCACCGGCTTTCACCTTGGCTCCATTCTCAACATATACCGCATAAATCACGCCAGCATTTTCTGCACAGATAGATATCACACCGGAGCCATTATTGTTTTCACTCACTTCGTCATAATCCTGCTGTGCCTTTTTTGCCTGATACTCATAATCCAGTGTCTGGACCTGAAAATCTATATTCTCCATCTGAATATCCAGGTCCAGCATTGCCTGCATATTTGGATTTTTCTCCTGCTCTGCATCTGTGCCGGTCGCCATCTGTGCATCTGTCCCTGTCGCAATCGGATTTCTCTGTTTTTCTGTCTGAAGCAAACGAATCCGGTCTTCATGTGCCTGTACCGATTTCTCCCTGTTTTCTTTCATACTTTCCATATTGGATCGCATCTCAGCAAGTTTTGCACTTCCTTCATCTGTACGTATCTTTACTATAGCCTCCCCCTGCTCGACGGATGTACTTCCCCCACTTACACAAATCTCCTGCACCGTTCCTTCATAAGATGATTTATAATATTTTCTGGTACTGTCTTCGACTACCGAACGGTTTGTATAATACATGGCATCAAAATCCGATGCTTTTTGCACAACATACTCGTCATATTGATCCGGCCAGGCAGCGTCCGTCGTATAATAGACTTTCTCCCCTTCCGAAAGTCCGGAAAGAACCTCCACATTCATGTTATCATCCACGCCCGTTTCAATATATCGTGCTTCCCGCTGCTCTCCATTTTTTACATACACAAATGTTCCCTTGTCGTCTTCGTAAATGGAATCCTTGCCAACATACAACACGTCTTCCACCCGGTTGCGCACAAGATAGATTGGAATGACGGTTCCAACCTTTCCACATTTTGTCATGTCTTCATACTGCATACGAAGATCCGGATATTTCATCTGATTTTCAGCAGCCATTCTCTCCTGGGCACTGTATGGATACTCCTGAAGTGCTATTTTCTGCCCATCCTGCATCGTATAATATTTGTCGTATTTTTTTAATATTTCATCTTTGATTGTTTTATTCTGCACACTGATATATGTATCTTCATAATCCGCAATGACAACCACATTTTCCGCACTTGTCACCTGATTTTCATATGGAAACTGTTTGACATATGTAATATATCCACTCGCTGCCGCCTTCAATGTTCCATTGTCAATCACTTCCTGCTGCGCCTGTATCTGTTCCTCATAATTTGCAAGTTTATGCTTATATAACAATGCATCGTAATTTGCATTTTCCTGCTCCGTTGCAATCTCTTTTTCTGTCTGTGACACGCCCTCGGTATCCCCAAGCTGATTTTGTCCATCCTGCTTCAATTGAAGCTTCTGTATAGCAAGCTCATGTTTTCTACTTTCCAATTCATATTTGCTTACAAGCAGTGCACGGTCTTCCTGCAGATCTGCCTGCGTCTTCTTCGCTACGTCCAGATCCGCGATCGCGACAATCTGTCCCTCTTGCACATAATCTCCCACATTAACAAGTATATCTGCCACTTCTACCTGTGTAGTCCAAAATACCGGATATTCCTTCGGCACAATTGAGCCATACAAAATTTCCATAGAACCGACATCTCCATACGAAACTTCACGATAGGATTCTGTTCCTGAAACCGGCTCTAGAAGCTCTGGTGCGTCGGCATATTTTTTACCACAGGCGGTCAGCGAAAATGTACATATCACACTCATCCACAGGCAGAGCTGTTTTTTTATCTTTGATTGTATTCTCATTTTGAAACCACCACCTTGTCACCTTCCTGCAAGCCCTCTTCAATCACGGTGTATCCATTTACGGTACTTCCGGTTTTCACCGGAACCCCATGACGGAATCCCTGGTCATCCACCTGATACACATAAGTTTCGTCCTTCACAGACATGATTGCATCCTGTGGAACATATAATACATCCTTAATGACATCCTTCTTGATTACAAGATTGAGGGAACTTGAACTCGGACGTCCCGTCGAATCTGCCAAAACAAAGCTTAGTTTTCGTTTTGCCCCCGCATCGGAATCTGTCGCAGTTTCTTCTATGTCTGATAATACAATATCGTAACTGCCCACGCCAAATGTTGCCGTGTATGTCTGCCCCACCTGAAAGTCATAATCGTCATCCGTTGTCGTCGTATATTTGTCAGAACCATACAATAATTTTACAAGTGGATCATATGCATATACCGTTCCATATTCGAGCATATCGGATATGCTGCTGACAACGCCGTCTTCCTCCGCCTTAATTGTATATGTCTCCAGTTTTGCATCAAGCTCATCTATATAAAGTCTCGCTATTTCCTGATCTTTCTGCAACTCTTTGATGCTTTCCATGTTTGCATCTGTCTGGTTGATCTGATCCAATCGTGTGTAATGGTCTATCAGCAATGCATCTTCTTCCACCCTGTTTTCATATTGCTGCCGCTCTTTATCTATATCATCTGACTGAAACGTGATCAATGTATCTCCCGATTTTACAGCATCTCCTTGTTTCACATATACCTGATCCACCTTCATCTCGTCATGATCCGCATGATATTCCTGATACCGGAACTCCTTTGCCTCCAGGCGAAGGATAAGTTCCGGCTCGATATCGCCCCGCATAACCTTCTCCGTAGTGTATGTCATTTTCTCATATTCCGGAATTGTAATCGTGAGATCATCCGTCTGTTTTTTTCCGCTGCATCCTGACAGAAGAATCATACCAATCGCAATTGCCACTATTTTTATACCCTTTTTTCTCACGGCAGTATCCTCGCAGTATTTTGATAAAAATATCATATCATATAAATGTATCTGAATTGTATCAATTTCTGTGTATTTATAGCAAAAAAAGACTTCAATCTGCCATAGGCCGATTGAAGTCTTCACATTCATCTTACTCTACTACGTAAGGAATAAGAGCTACGTGTCTTGCTCTCTTAATAGCAACTGTAAGTGCACGCTGATGCTTTGCACAGTTACCGGTGATTCTTCTAGGAAGAATCTTTCCTCTTTCAGAGATGTATCTCTTAAGCTTGTTTGTATCCTTGTAATCAATTACTGCATTCTTCTCTGCACAGAATACACAGACCTTTTTTCTTCTACGAATAGGTCTTCTCTTCATAGGAGCGTCTGGACGATCGCTCTTCTCTGTCTTATTATAAGCCATTACTAATTACCTCCATTTAATTTCCGCATTGCACGGATTCCAAATTACTTAAATGGTAAATCGTTGCCTAATGAACCTGTCGGAACATCCATAAAGCCGTCTGCACTGGCATTGCCAGGTGCAGGTCTGTCTTCCTGCTGATATCCACCGCCATTGTTTCCAGATGCATTCTTGCTCTCTGCAAACTCCTGTTCTTCTACAACAACCTCTGTTGTATAGACCTTATTGCCGTCCTTATTTGTATAGCTGCCTGTCTGAATACGTCCTGTAATTGCAATCTTTGTACCCTGCTTCAAATACTTCTCAGCAAACTCTCCGTTTCTGCCGAATGCGACACAGGAGATAAAATCTGCCGTCTGTTCATTTCCGGAGTTATCTCTTCTCTGGAATCTACGATCTACTGCAAGTGTATATCTTGCGATTGCTAAAGGCTCAGCCGCCTGCGAATATCTTACTTCAGGATCACGGGTTAAACGACCCATCAAAATTACTTTGTTCATCGGAAATCCTCCTAACTACTACTCTGCGTCCTGTCTAACACAAAGATATCTGAGAACAGATTCCATAATACGAACACTTGCTTCGATCTGAGCTGGAGCTTCAGCGTTTGCATCAAACTGAATGAAGTAGTAGAAACCTTCCTTCATCTTCTGAATCTCGTATGCCAATCTCAGCTTGCCTTTTTCGTCAACGTTTGTGATTGTGCCGCCTGCCTTCTCGATAATAGCCTTAGCCTTATCTACAACAGCAGTTCTTGCGTCATCATCAATCTTTGCGCTAACAACCAACGCTAATTCATACTTGTTCATGTTATTGCACCTCCTTATGGTCTATTGGCCTCCGAACTAGTCGGAAGCAAGGAATATAAAAATATATCACAGAGTTAGATATTACCATACGACATTTTATATTGCAAGCAATTTTTCATATTTTTTATCATTTCATTTTATCCATCGGTATTATGCAGATTAACACACAAAGTTCTTCCCCGCCCCGGTTGTTGTATTCCTATTGTATTTATGTTACATTTAATCATAGATCATGCGTCAGCGTGATGACCTGTGTGCGCGTCAGCGTGCATCATTACATCATAGTAACCATAAACTAATAGGAGGGTTTTATTACAAATGAAAGATGAAACAAAATGCCTGCATGCAGGCTATACACCAAAAAACGGCGAACCACGTGTTCTGCCAATCGTACAGAGTACAACTTACGTCTATGAATCAGCTGCAGAAGTTGCAGGAATTTTTGATGATCCGACAAAAGGACTCTGTTATTCCCGTTTTGCCAATCCAACAGTCATGGCTGTGGAAGAGAAGATTGCCGCTTTAGAAGGTGGTGTTGGTGCCATGTGTACCACCTCCGGTCAGGCAGCTACCCTGCTTTCCATCCTGAATATTTGTCAGGCCGGTGACAGCATCATCAGTACCCCGGAAATCTATGGCGGTACAATCAACCTGTTTTCTTTTACTTTAAAGAAACTTGGCATCGAATGTATCTATGTTGATAAAACTATGTCTGACGAGGAAATCAAAGCCTGCTTCAAAGAGAATACAAAGCTTGTGTTCGGAGAGACGATTGCGAACCCGGCTCTAACGGTATTTGATATTGAACGTTTTGCAAATATCGCTCATGCTATGGGTGTTCCATTGATCGTGGACAATACATTTGCAACCCCGATTCTTTGTAAGCCTTTTGACTTTGGTGCCGATATCGTTGTACATTCCACAAGTAAATATATGGATGGTCATGCCGTTCAGATCGGCGGTGTCATCGTAGACAGCGGTAAGTTCAACTGGGATAACGGCAAATTCCCAGAGCTTGTAGAACCTGACGAATCCTACCATGGAACCTGCTATACAAAAGCCTATGGCAACATGGCATATATCATCAAGGCAAGAATGCAGCTCATGCGTGACTTCGGCGTTTATCCGGCTGCACATTCCGCATTTTTGTTGAATCTCGGATTAGAAACACTTCCGGTTCGTATGAAACAGTACACCGAAAACGCAATAGCAGTTGCGCAATACCTTGAAAAGAGCGACGCGGTTGTCAGTGTCAGTTGTCCGGCACTTCCTTCCGATCCAAACCATGCACTCGCAGAGAAATATCTCGGTGGCAAATCCTGCGGTGTTATCTCCTTCATCATCAAAGGAGGACGTCCGGCTGCCGCCAAGTTTATGGATTCATTAAAGCTTGCATCCAACGAAGTGCATGTCGCAGATATTCGTACCTGTGTCCTGCATCCGGCAAGTGAGACACACCGTCAGCTCACAGACGAACAACTTGTAGCAGCAGGAATTGATGCCGGTATGGTTCGTTTTTCCGTTGGTCTGGAGAACATCGATGACATCCTGGAAGATCTGGATCATGCATTAAAAGCAGCTATGAAATGATTTATTCTCTCATTATTAAAAAATGGGTTGAAACAAATAAGTTTCAACCCATTTTTCTTCTTATATCTGTAATTCCAGAACACTTCCAAGAATCACTTTCGGTTCCTTTATCTTACGTTCTTCCGCATAAAACGATTTGTTATATTCCTGCAGTTTCTGCATGGATATCGGCTTATCTTCCGGTTCGTACATCTGTGCATTCTTTGCACAAAGCAGATTTGCCATACTGACAAATCCTGTCTCGATTGCAATACCACTGTCAGCGACCGGTGTCTCAGATTCCTTCGCAGGCCCCCACCATTTCATTCCAATGGTATCAGTATATTCTGCTGTTGGTGTCTCACATAAAAACTCCAGTGCATACTGCTCAACCTGCTGTTTTGTACACACAATCTTCCTACATCCAAGCACAGCACCTTTTTCATCATATCTTCCAATCAATGCCGGATATGTGTCTACACCACTTAGATAATGACAATCCACATAATGCATCCGGAGTTCCGTGCGCTTGATTCCCCGTCGTTTCAACAAAACTGCTATATCCGGACGTACATTCATCATCCATCTGGCAAGGGGGTTTCGATAAGCCCGCTCCATCCCAGACCATCCATTGATATGTTTTCCAAGATCAAATTCCGGATTGTCTGCATCCAATTCGTTGTCCAAATTATAAACATCCAAGCCTTGTACATGTTCCGCTTCCACATCTTCCAGCATAACACCTTCGGCTTCATCCCCTGCATACAAGGCACGAAGCTTACGATTCGCAAAAGTAAGAAGCTTACGATTAAACTCCGCCTTTTTATCAACGCAATTGAAATAGTCTCTCAAAAAAGCAGGTTTATAATAGGCATTTAATATTTCATAATTTTTATTTGCATAATTTTCAGAATCGATCTTGACCCGTTTGCATCCGTTCATAATCTGAAACAGGTACGCGGAAAACTGAGCTTCATCTCTACATAATGATTGCTCTCCATTTATATAGTCATTGATCAATATGTCCATATGTTATACCACCATTTTCTTATCTATTGTCAAATCCAAACGCTCCAAGAAGTGCTGCTGAGCCCTTTGAGAAGTGCCAGATCATAGGAGAATCTGCGCTTTCCAATACAACATATACAGTCTTATCCTCTGATACATCCGAAAAATCCAGATCCGGATAGTCTGCACGCACATCCGGTGCATCACCATTTGAAGCAGTAAATGTACCCGTATAAGTTCCACCATACTCCTCATCCTGTGATACAAGTGTCACAGTTACTTCCCCATCAAACAATCCATCTATCAGATTACCGGAACGTGTAACCGTAACAAGCTCATCGCCTGCATCTTCATTCACAGACACCTCTGTACCTTGTCCATTTGGTTTATCGTTGCTCCATGTTCCTTCAAATGTCTTATATGCCTGATCATAACCATCCATCTTCAGGAACATCGTTCCCTGTCCACTCCGGACACCATTCTCATAATCACCATAATAGAAATAATATCCTGAGCTGAACATCGTTGAATATGTGTATATTCCAGCAGCTTTACCGGTATAGGAGCTATCATATCCATCCGTTGCATAAACATAAGAATCTCCTTCCATGTTCGCAACTACAGTACTTGCATTCTCAGAACCATCGACATCCATCATTCCTTCAAAATCAGATGCGGACATCAAACTGATAACCTGTTCCATCAAATCATGTCTTGCATTCATAAGCTCGCGTTCTGACTCAATCTTATCCGTGTAAGAAGAGAAGTCTACATCTGACAGCGTATCTGCATATGTATTGATAAAAGACTCTGCCTGATCATACTGCTGAGCATCCATCATATCATCGAGAACCGCGTATGCGCATGCTTTTCTTCCACTCAAAGCATCATCATTAGATGAATCGAGCGCCAGCGCATCTCCATATGCCGCAATCTTGTTATCATAATCCGTATCATCCATCGCATCTGCCCGATCCACATATGCATCTACCAGACTTGACTTCAATCCTGCATCATTAGTCAGATTATATCCTTCCTTATATGCATCAATCAAAGAATCTGTATCACTGTACAACTCTTTTGCAAATGCATAGAACGAAACAATATCATCCATGTTTTCAGTTACTGTGTCTTCATCAAATGCACTGATAACTGTACGGAACTCTTCGAAATTCTCACGTGCCGCATCACTTTCTCCCATAAGATTCTCTGCCTGAATCAAACCATTCATTGCAGGAACTCTGTCTGAGAAAATAGCAAGTGCAGCTTTATAATCTGTTACAGCCTCTTCATAGCTTGAATTCGTCATAGCACTCTCTGCGGCTTCCATCTTCCGATCATACCGCTTCTCTGGAGTGAAGAACAGGAAATACGCACCTGCAGCCAACGCCAGTACTACAACGACACAAATTGCTATAATCAAACCGGTTTTTTTCTTCTTTTTAGAACCGTCTTTATTTCTCTTTGCCTGTTTTGGTGCCTTCTGTTTCTTTTCCTTCGGTGCTTTTGGCGGCTTCGGAGCTTTCGGTGGCTTTCCCCCATTCATCGGCGGCATCTGCCCGTTATTCGGTACTTGTCCCATTGGTGCTCCCATCGGACCGTTTGACATCTGTCCCATTGGTGCTCCCATCGGACCGTTTGGCATCTGACCCATCGGTGCTCCCATCGGACCGTTTGGCATCTGTCCCATCGGTGCTCCCATCGGACCGTTTGGCATCTGACCCATCGGTGCTCCCATCGGACCGTTTGGCATCTGACCCATCGGTGCCCCCATCGGACCGTTTTGCATCTGCCCCATCGGTGCTCCCATCGGACCATTTGGCATCTGGCCCATTGGTGCTCCCATCGGACCGTTTGGCATCTGGCCCATTGGCGCTCCCATCGGACCGTTTTGCATCTGCCCCATTGGCGCAGCCATCGGACCGTTTGGTCTCTGTACACCCTGTGGTGCTACCATCTGTGTTTTATCCTCAAAACTCGGTTTTCCATCCGGAACGACCGGTGTATCCTTTATCATTGGATCTGGTCCTGTCAGAACCGTTGTAGCACCTTCTTCGTCATCGTCTGCCACATCCGGTACTCGTAAAACCGTTGTTTCTCCCTCTTCTTCCTCTGTCAGATTCGTTGCATTTTCATTCTTGTTTTCGTCCATAGCATATCCTCCTGCTAAACTACAATACCTTCTTTACAGTTTATACTTTTTATACCATATATGTCAACATGCTTTCATGTATTTCAACCCGGAATTAGGAAATCTGTCTATTTTTCAGTGCAAAAACCTCCTGCTTCGTCAATTTGCGATACTGTCCACATGCAAGTGACTCATCCAATCGCAAGGTTCCCATTTGCAACCGCTTCAAATAAACCACCTGCATACCAACTGATTCGAACATACGCTTAATCTGATGATAGCGTCCCTCTGTAATTGTAATCTCTATCTCGCTCTCTGCGCCTGCTCTTTTGACAACCAACTCTGCCGGTGCTGTGAGCATCTCATCCCCTATATCCACACCTTCCGCAAAAGCACTGATTTCCTGTTTTGTCACCAGTCCTCTGATTCTTGCATAATATGTTTTTTTCACATGTTTGCCAGGGGCAAGCAAATCATTCGCAAGTTTTCCGTCATTTGTAAGAATAAGCAAACCTTCCGTATCCTTATCCAGTCGTCCGACCGGAAACAAATCTCTCCTTTTATGTCCGGTAATCAGATCGATAACCGTCTTTTCTTTTTTGTCAGTTGTTGCAGATACTACCCCCTGTGGTTTATGCAGCATATAATAAGAATAACTTTCATATATAACCGGCTTTCCCTGCACACAAACCGCATCACATTCCAGATTGATTTTATCTTCTGCCCGTTTACAGACAACGTCATTGACCGTTATCTGTCCGGTCTTCAACAATCCCTTTACATCCTTCCTGCTGCCAAACCCGGCATCTGCCAGATACTTGTCCAATCTTATATTCGCCATACCATACCTGTCCTTCTTAATTCTAAGCAAAAGAAAAGATCCACAGTCACCCGCGGATCTTCCCATTCTTATTATCAATCCTCTTGGGGAGATTGAACTATCTATACTTTTGACTAAAATAGGCTATCGTAAAAATTCCCGATGGATGCACCCGCAATCGTTCCGGATGTATTATAGATTCCGGATGTCATATATGCAGTGGCATCATTTACAAGCTGCATCAGACGATTCTGTGTGTTGCTTCCAAATGAGAAATCTCCTGCAAATAATTTCTTTACATCCGCCATATCTGCAGAAGCAAACGTCTCTTCATTCAATGACAATGTATTATCATCCTTAATCGTAATACCGATCTTAGATAAATCATTTGCATAATTATCTGTCTGTGATGTCAGACGAGCCGCATCCTTTTGCACATTAGAATTATCTGATTTCTGTGTACCTTCAATGACGCTGTTATAACTGTCTACAAAGCTCTTCACATTCTTCAAAACCGTATCTGTATCTTCTGTCTGATACATCTTCTCATTGCGAAGCGTTGTAATGTCCTTCCACGCACTCTCCGATGCAGATTTCGTTATCTTATCTTCCGATTTTGTACTAATATTGTTCGAAAACTGTTTCTGTGTTGCCTGCTTTGCGCCATCCTTGGAATAATAATGTTTCGCAAGCTTCAGATAACTACCATTTCGTATAGAATTATAATCACTTAAGAGACCCGTCATACTGTTCAAGTTGCCAGAAGATCTTCCTAACATACTATTAAAAAAATTACTACTAATATTAAAACTCATATTCCAGCCTCCTTTCCATATATTACTGTTCATTCTTATTCACAGTATACTACATTTCTATCCTGTTTGTAAAGTCATTTACGGATTCGCTCCGTTATTTTCTGTTGTCTCCGCACTATCCGAAGTACCGCGTTTCAGATATATAACTTCATCGGTGTACATCCCATTACTTTCAAGTGCCGTTTCCGTCCATATAGTTGTGCATGCCTCATCCGAATAAGCACTGTACTCCATCAATCCAAGTTTCACCGGCTTGTCAATCGGAACATTATATGTACTTTCCAGCCCGTTTCCTTCCAATACCTTGCATGTAACGGTTCTTGTCAATACTGCATTCTGCGTTGTCTCTATCTCTTCCGGATACTCATATTCGCATCCCTCTGTAATCCACGAATAGGATACCTTTTCGCCATTTGAATCATAGCAATAATACTCCAGAACCCTATAAGCGTCATCCAATATATACTTGAATACATACGATGCACTTTCATTCTTGTAATCTGTTTCTACAGCCAGATCCCCATCTTCCCTGTAAATATCCTTGATTGTCTGATCTGCCTCTGTCAACGATATAATCATATCGTTATGGTTCGTACTGATTATCGCATCTGCCACATTCGGTTCCGGATAGATCAAAACATAACACACTCCATCCGTATCAACCAGATACCAGTACCCATTTTCTTTATCTAATACCTGCGTAAAACCATTGGAATCTTCATACGCCTGCAAATAAATGCCATCTTCCGTAAATCCGAGGAACTGATACTCCGAATACAATTCTACTCCATCATTGTAATAAATTGTATTCATGCTGTAATTTTTCCCGCCGGACAGCAGCGTGTCACCTTTATTGGCATCGTAGATTGCCTGCAGTGTCACCTTTTTATCTTCTTCAGATGCAGGTTCTCTTTTTTTCTCCTCTTCCGTTGTATTCTCTGCTTCTTCCCGGATATCTGCAAGAATATCTTCCGTCGTTGTTGCATCACTTTGTGTCGCCGCAGCTTCCGTTGTCACAAGTACAAGTTTATCTTCTTTTCCACATGCAGTCAGCGCAAGCATTGACGCTGCCACCGCACATACCACCCATAATTTCGACTTTCTCATACGTTCTCCTTCCCACATACATGGTTTTCGCCAACCTACGTTATTCACTTACTCTGTCAAGCCTGTCGTCTTAAAATCCGCAGCACAAGATTCTTTACTTCTGCAAATTCATTCATTTTAAAGTAAAATGCAAACATCAACACATTGGATACAAGCACGGACACAACCGCTTTCAGTATCAACGCAAGAATTCCAACACCCGGTATCTGACTTGCAACCAGATAAGTAAGTGTACATACAATCGCTGTCACAATTGTGTAATATAAAAGCTTCCGTATATATTCCCATGCATTCCGCTTGAACAAAACCGTAAACAGATTGTGCAGAATCCAAGGCATACCTACAACCAGCACAGAAATAACTGTGGACAGGATAACACCATAGATGCCGATAAACTGCACGAGTATAATATTCAACACCAGATTTACGAGTGCCGTCACAAGCGGGCGGAACCGGTCTTCGTGCCAGATTCCGGCTGCGTCTTTGTATGTGATCAGAATCTGATTTACCTGACTGATGAAGAAGTATACTACCATGCAGACAACGACCGCAAACGGAAGCATTCGTTTTTCTTTTACCCAGAGCCGCATGAACGGCTGATACAGACAGAGCATAACCGCACTGCACATACCTGCAAGCCACATAATAATAAATGAAAGTTTCTTCAGATCCATATAATTTTTTTCTTCCGTCTCCACCAGAATACTGTTTCCGATACCTGCTGTACACGATACGAACACAACATTCATAATTCCGGTTACTGCAGTCAGTACATAGTAATAATTGTTGTAAAACGCATTAGCCGCAAGTCCAAGGAATGCAGATATAACAATCGTATCCGCAGATGACACAATAACCTGACCCACCTTCATGGTGAACAGATCCTTGATTCGATTATTGATTTTTTTCACTGTCTCCTTCGGCAGCTTACCAACAGCCTTATATTCCGGATACATCTTGTTCGCAAAATAAGCCGTTACCAGATTTGTCACGATCTGTGTGAAAATCTGTACGATCAGATAGATATAATAATCGCCAATTGTCATAATGACAATCAACTGTGCCACATACTGGAACGTGTTCGTCACAAGCATAACCTTACTTGCCACATCGTTTCTCTGATGTGCAGTCAGCAGACTGTTCTTGTACGCGAGTAACCAGTATGACATGCAGGTACAAAACAGATTGAGCAGATACACAACATAGATGCTCACACCATCCGGCATATCACTCTTTACAAGATACGGAATAAACGGTGTCAGAATTCCACCAACAACCGCAATCACAAGTCCGATGATACGATAATATTTCTGATATAATTTTAACAGTGCACAAATCTGCTCTTTGTCATTGTCAATGATCGGCTGATACATGGAATATACCATCGCCGAACCAACGCCCAGCTCCGCAAGGTTCAGCACCCACAGTACCGATCCAAATAAACTGTTTAAACCGAGATATCCATCACCCATGTAGTACATGATCGCTGTACGCATGATAAATGGGAGCAGTATCTGATAGCCTTTCAAAAACATGCCAAACACAACATTACGTGAGGCATTTTTTACACGGGTTTCCTGTTGCATAACAATCCTTTCCAACTACGAAAAAAGCCGCACCAAAGTTTCCCCGGTGCGGCAATAATATCTTACATCAATTCATTCATTGAATCTCTCAGGATATCTAATCCGCGAATCAATTCTTCATCTGTTGCGACAAGCGCCGGCATCAACTTCACAACGTTGTTGTCACGCCCTGCACGCTCCATGATCAATCCCTTTTCAAAGCTCTTGTTACAGATTGCAAGCGCCAGCTTTCCATCTGCAACCTGCACACCCCAGATACAGCCGATTCCTCGAATCTCTACACCCGGTCTTGCAATGTTTTCATCCATATACTTACGGATGATTTCTTCTTTCCGCTTTACTTCTGCCTCTACCTTATGGTCAAGCATAAATTCAAGTCCTGCCTTCGCTGCTACCATAGAAAGCTGGTTGCCGCGGAAGGTTCCGTTGTGCTCGCCCGGTGACCAGATATCTAACTCAGGTTTGATCATTGTCAGGGCAAACGGCATACCGTATCCACCGATTGACTTGGACATTACAAACATATCCGGTACGATGCCTGCACGTTCAAATGAGAAGAATGTTCCGGTTCTCGCACATCCAACCTGAATATCGTCAACAATCATCAAAATATCATACTTATCACACAGTGCACGGACGCCCTGCAGATATTCATTTGAAAATACATGGATGCCGCCTTCTGCCTGTACTGTCTCAATAATGATTGCTGCCGGCTTTTCTACGCCGGAATGATCATCGGTAAGCAATGTCTCCATATATTTGATTGTATCAAGCTCCGGGAACATATAAGGTGCCGGGATATGTGTGACGTCATTCAGACATACACCTGCACCGCCACGGCTGCCTGCATCACTTGTGAGAGACAATGCCCCAAGTGTCATACCATGGAAACATCCCATAAGTGCCCAGATCTGATTTCTCTTCTTTACTTTCCGTGCCAGCTTCAATGCCGCTTCCACGGCATTTGTTCCGGTTGGTCCGGGAAACATCACCTTGAAGTTCAACCCTCTTGGCTGTAACACTTTCTCTTCAAAGAACTGCAAAAACTCTTTCTTAGGCACAGTCATCATATCCATCGAGTGCATAATTCCATCACTCATCAGGTATGCAACCATCTTTTCCTTTATATAATCATTATTGTGTCCGTAGTTTAAGGCTCCAGCTCCACAGAAGAAATCAATATATTCCTTTCCGTTCTCATCCTTCATGATCGAACCCTTCGAAGTTGTAAAAACCGCAGGGAAGCTTCTACAATAAGAACGTACCTCTGATTCATAATTCTCAAATACTTCAACGTCAGTCATACACTCGTACCTCCTACTCTGTGTGACTCATTTTCTCATAATCAAGCTATAATATACTCCTCATTTTCCCACTTAGCAAGTGAAAAAACAATGAATTCCATGCTGCTTACTTAAGATAATTCCAAATCGGGCTTGTCAAAATCCTTTAGTTTCTGTGCATATGCTTCGCGCATTTCATCTTCGAGCGGCAATTTTTCCTGATCTGCACCTAATAATTTAAGAATATAATGTGCGAAATCCGGATTTGCAACCAGAATTGGTCCCTGCATATACGTTGCAATGATCTTTCCTTTATGGATACCTTCATACACTGTCTTCGGATTCATTCCTGCGCCGATTTCCATCTTGCAGAATGCATCCTGTTCCGGCACACCAAATGTATGAGAAAACCGGCTCGTATAACCAAGCAGTGTCATATTCTCAAACTTCGCCTTCATCAGGGAGTTAAACCGGTTCGGTGTCTGTCTGACCGAATAACTGTTAAAATACGCCAGTGCCTCCACCTTGCTGCCGTCTTCCCGTTTGATATATTTGCCTAGCAGCTCCAGTGAATTGCCAACGAAGAAAAACAGCGTTTTCTGCGCATCCAGCACACGGAAGATTTCCTCTTTTAACGGAAGTAACCGATCTAATATCAGTTCCTGGCTCTGTTCACTCATGGAACACATATATACCATATCAATGTCTTCTGTCAAAAACAATGGCTTTGCATTTAAGGTTGTCTCTACAAATTCCGCTTCCGGCAGACAAAGCTTTAAATACATTGTATTTCCCTTGTCTCCGTAAAGTGTACATATTTCTGGATAAAGGATCTCAATCTTCATTATTTTTCATCCTCCAGTCTCTTCAAAAGCTTCTGCTTCATTCTGTTTGAGATACCATCGGTATAACAGTCAAACAGGATGAAGAATTTCTCTACGCCTTCCAGCTGTACTTTATCTACCGCCGCTATTTCATCCAGGTCATATGCGATCTTCTCCTCCGGGATTCCTGCCATCAGTGCACGTACCCGGTGATCGAGACATCTAGGTCCGCAAAGCACGATCTGTACAATATCATCCTGATTTGCAAACAGTTCATAATCGACATCATAGATCCAGCCAATATATTCTACACTCTTGATTCTGTCCTCATGGTCATCTTCTGCGATCATGATTACCTTTTTGCCCGGCTCATGTGCTACATAGTCAAACGCACGGGAGGAACCAACGGAATTCAGTCCTTTACTGATTGTCTGAATGATTGAGATATCACCAAACTTGGACTCTGAATGGCGAAGCTCCGGTAAATGCAGCTTATCGATACATTTCTTTACATTGTCTGTCTTATATCCAAGCTCACGTAAAACTGTGATAACGGTCAACTCATTGTAGATGTTATGCAGCGCATCATGGATCAGAGCGTATTCTGTCTCTGTTCCATCCTGTTCACGGACGACCATCTTCTTATTCTCAATATCCACCTTTGTTGCCAGATAATCAGCATCAAAGGACTTGTATCCACACTTTGGGCAATATGCATTTCCAATATGATGATAACGAAGATAATTAAACTTCAGTTTTGTACCACATTTTGGACAAAGTGTATAATCTGCAACAATATTATATGGCTCAGTCTTATCCGTATCAAGCTTGCCAATACCGAAAAATACATGTTCATTGTTTGGCTTTAACTGGCTGCTGCAAAGATCATCTGCATTCAGAATCATCTTCGTTGTGTCCGGACAATAGGTATCAATGACACTGAAAATATAATCCGGATGCGCATTTCGCTTCTGTGAATCACGGAACAGATTCGTCACAACAAGATAATCCGGCTTGATATATGGAAGAATCAGACGTGATGCCCGCTCATCCACCTCAAACACTGTGATATCCGCACGACATTTTCCAAGCCAGTTGACACTGTTCAAAAGATTGGTTGTACATCCTGGTACAATATTGGAACCTGCACGGTTGCTCACAACCTTCTTGCCTTCTTTTTCAAGCATATCTGTCAACATATTCGCCACTGTAGTCTTTCCGTTTGTACCGGTCACACAGATACACAGCGGTGCCTTCGGTGCCTGTGCCAGGAAATCCGGACAGATTTTTCTTGCAACAACTCCCGGCGTGTGTGTACCCTTCCGTCCGGAAAGGCGGATTATGACTTTGCTGAATTTCGCAGCCATGACTGCGATATGATAACGTAACTTCGACATGATTGTCTCCTTTTTCCTTATGAACATCGCTGGTGTGTGATGAGATAAACTTTTCTCCTCATATATCCAAATACAAATTCATTTCATATATGATGTATTGAAACTAAGAAGTACTAGATGTTCTTAATTTTCTTTTTCTCTATGTCCGCCATCGCCGCCAATTCGCCATCCATGGCTCAGTGGCGGCTTGTTTGAACATCATGTTCAAACATGGCTGCACTCTGAAAGAACATCAAGGACTTCTAAGTTCCAAACATATATATATTTCATGAATTTATATTTGAATATATGTTGAAGATTTCTTTATCCTCATCACAAACCAGCTACACATACAAAAATCCTAACACAAGACAATCCTGTCTTGTTTTGCCTTGATTTTTGTATGAAAGTACAATATCTACTGTGTAAAATCCAAGACATTATATATCTTGTGGGTAGGATTGTCAATGTATGGAAATTCTGTTTACTGAATGTCCCATTGCTTCTGTCCTGCTTGCTGATTGGAGCAAATCACCAATCAAGGTTACTGTAGTCCAGCCAGCTTTTCTCTTTTTGGATTGTATTTAGATCAATCCCTGTTCTTGTTCCTATTTAATCCAACCGGATTTTTTCAATTTATATAACAATTGGAGCAACTTCTCTATTTTTGCTGTTGTTACTCCTATATGACTTGCTTCGCATTTTTTGATTTTGGAGTTTTCCTTCTGAAAATCAGTTATTTACTCCAATTGAAGTCATTCCTTGTATTTATGGATAGGAGTAAATTTTTCATATTTTCAAATTCACTCCAATTCCTCCGCATCTGTTTTTATTTCCTTTGGAGTACATTCTCTATTTTTCAAATTTCACTCCAATTCCTCCGCATCTATTTTTATTTCCTTTGGAGTATTATTCCTATTACCACCTAATTGCCCCGAATCACATCTACTAACTGCATAACAATACGACTTTATCTTTTACAAATTTCCTTGAACTAGTTCTTACTGTAACAGATCATGTTCAAGTGACGCGATCACGGCGGCACCATCGCCGATTGCAGTTGCAATCTGGCGGACAGTCTTTGTGCGCACATCACCGATTGCATATAAAAATGGTACATTCGTGCGGCAGTCTTCACCGGCGCAGATATAGCCGTTCTCCATCTCTACGACATCTTTTACAAATGCAGTCTGTGGCTGCATGCCAACCGCGATAAAAATGCCGGATAATGCGAGATCTCGCTTTTCTTCTGTCTGGTTATCCTCGATCACGATATGGTCAACCATGTTCTCACCGCAGATTTCTCGCACTTCGGTGTGTGGTAAGAATTCAATATTTGCTGCATCGAAGATCCGCTGCTGCAATACCTTAGCGCCGCGCAGCTCATCACGACGATGAATCAGGTAGACCTTCTCACATACATTTGCAAGGTACAGGGCATCTTCGAGTGCCACATCACCTCCACCGACAACAGCTACCGTTTTATTCCTGAAAAACGCACCGTCACAGGTTGCGCAGTATGAAACACCGGCGCCGGAAAACTTTGCCTCGCCTTCCACGCCGAGCTTTCGATGAGCAGCTCCTGTCGCTACAATCACTGCCTTGGTCTCGATCACACTGCCATCTTCCAGATGCACTTCCTTATAATCGCCCTGATCGGCAATTGCTGTCACCATTCCTTCGATAAACGGAACTTCCAGCGCATCTGCATGTTCCCGGAACTTCACCGACAGATCATAGCCATTTGTTCCGTAGAAGCCAAGCAGATTATCCACACGGTCGGTTGTAACAATCTGTCCGCCACTGAACATTTCCTTCTCGATTACTGCCACATCCAGCAACGCACGCTTCGCATAGACCGCCGCCGATAAACCTGCGGGACCGCTACCGATAATTACGACATCTTTCCTTGTATCACTCATCGTTTTCCTCCAAACTGGTTTCTATTTCAGTTATTTCTAAATCAATTTCTTATTTTATCCACGATTTATCTGTGTGCAAATTCTTTCATAACATCAATCGTTTTCCGGATATCTTCCTCTGTATGTGCATCTGAGATAAACATTGCCTCAAACTGCGACGGAGCGAGGTTGATTCCATGATCAAGCATATAGCGGAAGAACGCGGCATACTGCTTCGTGTCGCTCGTCATCGCGGTATCCATATCAACCACCTGCTTGTCCGTGAAGAAAATGCTCATCAATGAGCCGATCTGGTTGACACAGACCCGATTGCCAAATGCCTCTCTTGCTGCCTGTGCAAGTCCTGCGGTCTTTCCTTCGAGCTTAGCATACACTTCCGGATGTTCATCCAGCAGCTTCAATGTCTCAATGCCTGCCGTCATCGCAATCGGATTACCGGACAGGGTTCCTGCCTGATATACCTCACCAAGTGGTGCCACGCACTGCATGATCTCGCGTCTGCCTCCGTAGGTTCCAACCGGCATACCTCCACCGACGATCTTGCCAAGCGTTGTCAGATCCGGCTTGATATGGAAATACTCCTGCGCGCCTCCCGGTGCCAGACGGAATCCTGTGATAACTTCATCGAATATCAGTAATGCGCCATCTGTCTGTGTGATGTCACGCAGAAACTCTAAGAATCCTGCTTTTGGTGGCACAACACCCATATTTGCTGCAACCGGCTCGACAATGATTGCTGCGATCTGTCCCTTATATGCATCAAATAACTGTTTTACGGATTCCTCATCGTTATATTCTGCGACGAGAGTATATTTCGCATAACCCTCCGGAACACCCGCGCTGTTTGCCACCGTCTGTGTAATCACGCCAGAGCCAGCTTTTACCAAAAGTCCATCACTATGTCCATGATAACAGCCTTTGAATTTCACAATGTAATCTCTTCCGGTATATCCACGTGCCGCACGGATTGCACTCATCACTGCCTCTGTACCGGAATTCACCATACGGGACATTTCCATCGAAGGCATATGTGCCGTGATAAGCTCCGCGATCTCCAGCTCTTTTCTTGTCGGTGCGCCAAAGGTCAGTCCATCATCGCAGGCTGCCTTCACCGCTTCGATTACCGTCTCCTTTGCATGTCCGAGGATTCCCGGTCCCCATGAACATACATAATCTATATATTCCCTTCCATCCTCATCGAATATACGGGAACCCTTTGCTTTTTTTATAAAAATCGGGGAGCGTCCGACTGAGCCGAATGCACGCACCGGCGAATTCACACCGCCCGGAATATATTTCTTGGATTCTTCAAATAACTGTTCTGATTCTGTCTGCATGATTATGCTTCCTCCTCATCTATCGTGATACACATTCCTGCGAATCATTTTATTGTTCATCCTGCAGCCATCCAGCCACGTCAAGTGCATGATAGGTTATGATAATATCCGCGCCTGCACGTTTCATCGCGATCATGTTCTCCATGACGATACGCTTCTCATCGATCCATCCGTTTAACGCTGCTGCCTTGACCATCGAGTACTCACCGCTTACATTGTAGACTGCGAGCGGATGCTTCGTCTCGCCACGCACCGCTTTCACGATATCGAGATAAGCAAGTGCCGGTTTCACCATGATGATATCCGCCCCCTCTTCGATATCTGCCTCACATTCGCGCAATGCTTCCCTGCCATTTGCAGGATCCATCTGATACGTTCTGCGATCACCGAATGTCGGAGCGGAATGTGCCGCATCCCGGAACGGAGAATAATATCCGGACGCAAACTTCGCGCTATATCCCATAAGCAATGTATCCACGCATCCATTTTCATCCAGTGCCTTCCGCAGGTATGCGATATGTCCATCCATCATGTCGGACGGTGCGATCATGTCTGCGCCCGCCTTGGCAAGTGTTACTGCCATCTTCGCCAGAAGCGGAAGCGTCTCATCATTCAGGATCTTTCCGTCCTGCACCAGTCCGCAATGTCCGTGGGAAGTATATTCACACAGGCACACATCTGCGATAATTAAAAGCTCCGGTGCTTTCTTCTTGATCTCGCGCACCGCACGCTGCGTGATACCATTTTCATCATAAGCGCCGCTGCCACATTCATCCTTGTGCTCCGGGATACCGAAGATCAAAATTGCCGAAATGCCAGCCGCCTGTATGCGTTCTAATTCCTCATCGAACCGATCCAATGTATACTGGTAGATGCCCGGCATGGAATCGACCGGGTTCTTCTCATTGGTTCCTTCCTTGATGAATACCGGGTAGACGAGATCGGATTTGCTGATTTGTGTCTCGCGCACCATGTTTCGCAGTACTTCATTTTCTCTCAATCTTCTTAATCGTATCATGTGTGTATATTCCTCTTTTCCTCTTGCAGTTTCTATATGGTAATTGCGTAATGATCATATTTCTACAAACATATATTTCAATATTAATTCATTCCATATACAATGTATTGAAGCTAAGAAGTTCTAAAATGTTCTGCTCTACATATTCAAAAAATACGCCGCCACCGCACGGGTATTGCCCCCTCGCTTCGCTCGTCGGCATGTTGTCGGGCGCATCCTAAATATGAACGCTGTTCATATGCGCCCTCCGCTCGCCATCCATGGCTCAGTGGCGGTTTGTTTGAACATCGTGCTCAAACATGGCTCCATCTTTTACAGAACATTAAGAACTTCTAAACTTCAAACATATCGTATATGATCATGAACAAATATTGAAATATATGATATGTTTTATTGGTTACATTATGCAATTACCTATTATAACTCGACTTCTCAGTATAATCAAAATCGACCTTTACGATTTCTTCATTTCGAACGTCTTTTCCAATGCCCTTGCTAAGCCTTTTGCATCGCACTGTTCCGGGACGACATCGGCGGGCAGGCCACGTTTTATAAGGGCGTCTGCTGTCACCTGTCCGATTGTGCCAAGTACAATGCGCTTCTTTCCTTGTGCCGGGTTCCAGTCTGGCTGTCCGGTCTCGGCAAGGCAATCCGCAAATGCATGCACCCCGGAAGCGCTTGCAAATAAAATTGCATCGTAGTTATTTAAGTATTTCCAGTTTTCTGTCCGCGCACCACGCACATCGTAGATGGATAGAATTTCCGCGTCAATCTGGTTCGCAGATAGAATCTGTTCTAAGACCGGGCTTCCTTCCTTCGCCCGCGGGATTAAAACCTTTTCTCCTGATTTTACAACGGTACAAAGCCCATTTGCAAGACTTTCTGTCGTATATTGCTCCGGTATATAATCCGCATTAAATCCATACTGCTCCAGTGCCTGCGCACAGCCACTTCCAACCACGGCGAATCGGATATCTGCAAACTTCCGAAGATCGACCGCACACGCGCGCACCCGGTCAAAGAATAACCGGATTCCGTTCTGGCTTGTGAATACGATCCACCGGTAATCTGACAAATTCTGAATTGCCACATCCAACTTCTCCATATCCGGACACGTTCTGACATGCATATCACAAATTGAAAATAATGATGCGCCTTTTTCTTCCAGCAGTCCGCGCAGCTTCTCCCGGAATACTGCCGTGCCAACCACGCCAATCTTACAGCCATCAATCGCACTGCGTTTCTTGTCCTTCATCGTGCAGGCTGCCGTCTGCCCAACGACTATGATTGCCGGTGAAACAAGCTCGTTCTTCGAAACAAGTTTTCCGATCGTCCCTACCGTACCGCGCACGATTGTCTCTCCGGGCAGCATACCATTTGAAATCACACTGACCGGTGTCTCATCCGATTCCCCCTCTTCGCGCAGTCTCTGCATAATCGGTTCCAGATTCGAAAGTCCCATCAGGAATACACTGGTTCCCTCCTGTTTATGAATATTCGCAAGTGCATCTGCCTCGCCCTTCTTCGTATGTCCGGTAATCACATGAAAGCTCCGGCTCATCTCCCGATGCGTCACCGGAATTCCAAGCACCTCCGGCACCGCAATCGCAGAGGTCACACCCGGAATCACTTGAAACGGAATATCCGCTTCCTGCAATGTAAGAATTTCCTCGCCGCCACGCCCGAACACAAACGAATCGCCGCCCTTTAAGCGGACAACATTCTCATATTTTTCTGCGGTTTCTACCAGAATCCGGTTGATTTCCTCCTGCTTCTTATAATGTGCACCTGCCTGCTTGCCGACATAGATCTTCGCACAATCCGGTCGCACAAGATCGAGAAGTTCTCCCGTTCCAAGCCGGTCGTAGATTACCGCATCGCACGATTTTAAGATCTGCAAGCCTTTATATGTAATTAATCCCGGATCACCGGGACCTGCTCCGATTAAATATACCACTTTTACTGTCCTTTACTGTTTTTTATATTTTTTACTGTTCTTTACTGTTTTGTTTCTTCCACATAAGTTTGATATGTATATCTCGTGTCCCTCTGTCATGCAAAATTTTATCACATATTTGACATTTGCTCTACATATTTTAATATGACAGGAGGACTTTTATCCATCTCCAACGTAAAAAGCCCGGAAGTATCTACTTCCGAGCCCTCCCTTTCATATGTTCTACCAATTTCTTTCTACAAATGCTTCCGCTTCTTCCTTCGTCATGTGGCAGTTGTCCATCAGTTTCTGCACAGCCAGTGTCTTGTCACCCGCTAATTCTTTGACCAGTTGAACAACGGATTTCATACTTTCTGTCTGCACTTCCTGCAGTTTTTTCTCTGCATTCTCTGCTCGTTCTTCCGCTCTCGCCAGATTTTCTTCCGCTGCTTTCGTCTTCGCTCGCTCTTCCTGTATGTTCATAGGCTCCATATTCTCAAACCAATTTCCCATCTGACTGCCTCCGATCATCTTTATCAAACAATCCGTCGCTTCACCTATGGATACCTTCATCTTCACGAATCAACAGTTGCTCGTTCGTATACTGGTGTACATTCACAAGCTGGTATGTAAAGCTTGGGATATGCGACGCAAATATCTCATCCATTTAATAACTCCCTTGGTGGCTACGATACACTAGCCAAATTTACACGGTTAATTCTCCGTTTTCAAATTTTTTAAGAATTTTTTGACGCTCTATGCTATCTTCGGATTTGAATTTCTTACGCAAATTTATTACATTATTTGATTCTTTAATGCTACTTCTGTCT
>ERZ1026776.475-NODE-475-length-27680-cov-8.640833_pt1 | contig 27680 bp, 17 predicted proteins | sample MGYA00380125_ERZ1026776 | MGnify/ENA primary metagenome ERZ1026776 (study PRJEB33269, sample SAMEA4719761) | human gut metagenome | biome: human-associated habitat; feature: organic feature; material: feces | place: Cameroon | collected 2013-10 ...
CGTTAGTATAATTTTTGTAAAAGTTTGTTTATAATTAAACGAGATATAACAAATTATCAGCCGGGATTATATAATCCCGGCTGCTTTCAACATTGTCACAATTCTTACATCGTAACTGTGATGTTCCTTCACTTTCTCGTATCCGTTTTTTGCGATTTGTTTCCGTTCATCATCATGTGCCAGATAATAGTCGATTTTGACGAGCATATCCGGGATGCTGTCATAGAGGACGATATCTTCGTCCGGGACGAAAATCTCCGGGATTTCAGCTTGATAATTTGATAGCACGAAGCCGCCACATGCCATGAGATCGAAGATACGGAGTGGCAGTCCGGTTTTGATTGGGCGGTTCGTCATATTCAGATTGATCTTGCTGCATTTGATGATCTGTGGCATCATATTGTTGGAATCTGCACCGCCGCGACATCTGACATGTTTTAATGGTGAGGTATCAGTCAGCGTCCACAGGTCAAATTGATAGTTGATTCCCATCTTTCGTAATTCCCAAAAATGCGCGCTGATTGCATTGCAGGTGCGGATGCGTTCCTGCTCGGTGCATTTGTATCCGAGATAGGTGTCAGCGACGATACCTTTCACATCTTCGTAGTAATCTTCTCCAAGTGGCATCCAGTCTGCATATTTCTTGAATTCTTGTGCCCATTTATCCGTAATGGAATCTTCTAATAGATTATAACCATAGACATTTAATTGGGCATTGATTAGTCCGTTGACATAGCCGCGCATCTCATCTGGGAGATCTTTTTCAATCGAATTATAGCGGGTTTTCTCGGAATACAGAGAGCCCACAAATGAGATATCGCAGTCATAATTTTGATGATCTTCGGCGGTTACATTTATTTCGTCCCATGTTGCAACATCTGCGCCCATTGGCAGATGGAAAATACAGTCTGGATTCGCGGGTGAAAATTTCTCCCATTGCATACGATCTAAGACGAAGATCCGGTTCGTTGGGTAGGTGATTGTCTCTGAATAAAGTTGGAAACTTGGGCAATCCACCGTCCAGGACAGATACGGTAGTTTAAACACCTTGCAACACCGCGCTACGATTGGCTGAAAATTCACGGAGAACACGCAGGAAACATCCGGATTTTCCTGAATTATGCAGGCAAGCGCTTCCAGATAACCTTTGTCATAATCGACACTTTCGAATTCGCGATCCATGGTAATCATTGTAATGCCTAACCGTTTCATTGCATTAGTAATTCCTTTTTCACAGATGCTTCCCCATTTGCAAAATATGATCTTCATAATTGTAGCTCCCCGCTTTCTTCCGAAGTAATATAAGGATATTATAATCGAGATGTACGGGGGATGCAATGTTGCAAATGATTGTGACTGTTTTTTTGTGAAAAGTATGTGATTTCTTTTTGGAAGATATTTACTGTCAGGAATTCTACCTGATATCTCTTGACGTATTCCGTGAAGTTGGATATGCTAAAGATGATAATGAGCTTACGGCGTGGCTGTCATTACTTGCAACGAATACATATGAAGACGCAGAACTTCTATGTCAGAAATATCCATGGATGGAGGAAATCTTCGCGGAGATTTCGGAATATGTCCATAATCCTGAGGAGGTGGTAGGGATGTTCTCAGAAGCACTCAAAATGATGGATGATAATATGTATCATTATATGGCAGATCAGTATCAGGCAAAGGTTGAAAAACAGCAGGCGGAGCTTGAGAATCAGCAGATGGAGCTTGAGAATCAGCAGGTTAAAATCGAGAATTTACAGACAGAAAGTCAGAAGTTGTATCAGACATTGATTGAGCAATGGAAGAAGGATGGCTGCACGAAAGAGTCTGCAATATCGGAAATTACGGAAATCTGTAAGTCGGAGGATACGGCAAAGAAACTTATTGAGAAATATTGGTAAATGCAAAAACCGGGCGGTTCCCCATTCCGCCCGGTTTTTTATGTATGTAAACACACATCCCGAAGTTATTGCATCCGCACATCAATAACTCCCATTTCTCCTCTGTTCAAAAGCGATTGCTTCGAACAAGTTCATCCTAGCATATGCAGATAAAAAAACAAGGCATTTGGCATACTTGGTCGTTTAAACGGCACACTTTTTACTTTTTTGGGGTGAGATTAATGAAAAAAGCAATTTGTTCTAATCAGATTTTTAAAATTGATATGCCAATTAAGGAAAACCATACAAAATGCAAAAACCGGGCGGTTCCCCATTCCGCCCGGTTTTTATGTATGTAAACACACATCCCGAAGTTATTGCATCCGCACATCAATAACTCCCATTTCTCCTCTGTTCAAAAGCGATTGCTTCGAACAAGTTCATCCTAGCATATGCAGATAAAAAAACAAGGCATTTGGCATACTTGGTCGTTTAAACGGCACACTTTTTACTTTTCGGGGTGAGATTAAAGGGAAAAGGGAAATTTTTTGTTGCTTGACGCATAGATGGATGGTTGATAAAATGAACTGGAAAGAGAAAATTCCCGATAATTTAAATAGATATATCAGTATAAAAATCGGAATAGGAAGGATGCATATAATTATGAGATTTTTTGTGACAGGTGTAAATGGACAGCTCGGACATGATGTGATGAATGAGTTGGCAAAGCGGGGGCATGAAGGTATTGGTTCGGATCTGAGTGAATCCTATGCAGGTGTGGCAGATGATTCGGCTGTGACAACGATGGATTATGTAGGGCTTGATATTACGAATACAGATGCAGTGATGCAGGTAATCACAGATGTTAAACCAGATGCGGTAATTCATTGCGCGGCTTGGACAGCGGTAGATGCTGCAGAGGACGAAGATAAGCAGGCAACTGTAAAGAAGGTAAATGTAGATGGTACAAGGAATATTGCGCAGGCATGTAATAAACTCGGCTGCAAGATGCTGTATCTATCAACAGATTATGTATTTGACGGACAGGGAACAGAACCTTGGCAGCCGGATTGCAAGGACTACAAGCCGCTGAATGTCTATGGGCAGTCAAAACTGGATGGAGAACTTGCGGTATCATCGATACTTGACAAATACTTTATTGTGCGTATCGCGTGGGTGTTTGGATTGAATGGCAAAAACTTCATCAAGACGATGGTAAATGTCGGTAAGACACATGATGAGGTGCGCGTGGTCTGTGATCAGATCGGTACGCCGACATATACGTATGATCTTGCGAGATTGCTGGTCGATATGTGTGAGTCAGAGAAATACGGATATTACCATGCGACAAATGCAGAACTTCCGGAAGGTGCGGATGCTTATGGAGCAAAGACAGGATATATTTCATGGTATGATTTCTGCGTGGAGATTTATCGCCAGTACGGACTTTCAACAAAAGTAACGCCGGTGACAACTGCTGAATACGGACTTAGCAAGGCAGCAAGACCATTTAACAGCCGGCTTGATAAGAGCAAGCTTGTGGAGAATGGATTTGAGCCATTGCCGGCATGGACAGATGCGGTGAGCCGGTATTTGAAGGAAGCGAATTTGTAGTTATATCAAAGAGAGGAATGCTTGTTATATGACAAGTGTTCCTTTTTGCCTGTTTGGTAGAGAAAAACAAATAAAGTTAATTATTGAGCATCGATTATATTATATAAATTATTGCAAAAGTATGAAAAAAATATTACAATATATAAATTAATGGATAAAGGAGATAAAAAAATGAGACGGCTTAAGAAGATGATTGCTGGAATCTTAACCGGTTGTCTGATTGCGACATCTCATGTTCCAATTGCATTTGCTGCAGAAGAACCAACGACGCAGCAGGATGTGCAGGTGGACACGCAGGAAGCAGACACGCCGGAAGTAGAAAGCGATGAATCACAGGAAACAAACACAGATACTGACGCGATTGCAGTACAGGAAGCAAATGATCTGGTAGGGAACCCTGTAGAAACAGGATTACTTAATTATATCGTTGTAGAAAGCGATTATGTACAGACACCAGATACACAATATGTGCTCGCAGATATATCTGCAACAGGCACGATCGGTTCCGCTGAACTGGTATATACCAATCAGACAACCGGCAGTACATATGAAAAGAGCGTCGATGTGATATCAGACTCAGCGCTCCTGTTCAATCTGAGCTTTGAGAATGAGACAAGCACAGGCGTATATAAGTTGAAAGGAATCAAATATACGGTTGACGAGCAGGAACAGTATATTGATCTGGAAGCAGCAGGCGCCAGCGATGTGTTCGGTGTAAATGTAACTGCTGATTCTCGGCCGGATGCATGGATTGTAGACGAAACTGCGGCAAATCAGAGTGCTGACGAAGCAGGAATTACTGTAACAGATGTATCCAGTGGTGAGACGATCAGTGGAGCGGATGTTGCAGAGGCGATTTCTGAATTGCAGATGAACAATGGCGCATTGCTTAAGAGTGCATCGAACGGTAATCTCGTTGTAGTATTAGACCCGGGACATGGGGGAAACGACTGTGGTACATATAATACGATCAATGGTGTTACTTATTATGAAAGAGATATCAACCTGAAGATTGCATATTACTGCAAAGAGGAATTGGATAAGTATAGCGGTATAACTGTGTACATGGCACGTACGGATAATCACACCGAATGGTCCAGTGCACAGAGTGTGGAGCTGGCTTCTAGGGTTGGCGCAGATGTAATGGTAAGCCTGCATATTAATTCGGCAGGTCCGACAGCCAGAGGTGCACTTGTTATTGTTCCAAACTCAAATTACAGACCGGATCTCGGACAGATCGGTGGCGAACTTGGAAAGGTCATTCTTTCCAAGTTAAGCGAGCTTGGTTTGTATAACCGTGGAAATCTTATCCAGGGTTCAAAAGATAATACTTTGTATCCGGATGGATCTCTGGCAGATTATTATTCAGTCTGCAGACGAAGCAAGCTGGCAGGATTCCCGGGAATCATTATTGAGCATGCGTTCCTGAGTAATCCGGACGAAGCTGCAAAGTATCTGACTTCTGACACAATGCTGCAGAAACTTGGCGCGGCAGATGCAACCGCGATTGCGCAGTATTATGGACTGAGTACAGAAAACGGAACTACATATAATGGAATTGATTACAGTGCAGTATATGATTATGAGTATTATATAGAACATAATAGGGATGTAAAGGCTGCATATGGCACAGATCAAAGAGCTGCATTACTACATTTTGTGACATATGGTATGAAGGAAGGACGTAGAGCAAGCGCTGATTTTGATGTGAAGTCATATCGAAATAAGTATGTCGATTTGAGAAGGGCATATGGAAACGATCTTGAAAAATACTATCTGCATTATATAAATTATGGACAGAAAGAGAACAGACAAACTACAGGTGTAACGGCCCTACAAAATCCATCGACGGTATATGATGGCATAAATTACAGTGCAGTATACAATTATACTTATTATAAACAACATTATCCGGATGTCTTTAAGAAATATGGCGGAGATGACATTCAGATACTTCAATATTTTGTGAATACTGGAATGAATGAAGGACAACAGGCAAAAGATGATTTTGATGTAAAGTCATATAAGAATAAGTATGCAGACCTTCGTATAGCGTATGGAAGTGATTTAAAAAGTTATTATCTTCATTATATTAATTATGGGAAAAAAGAGGGGCGAAAAGCAACAGGAGTAACAACAATAAAAAATCCGATAACAATCTACAATGGTATTGATTATAGCGCAGTATATAATTATACATATTATATACAACATAATCGCGATGTTTTTAATGCATATGGTGGAGATGATATCGAAACTTTACGACATTTTGTAACATATGGAATGAATGAAGGACGTAGGGCAAGTTCAACATTTGATGTTAAGTCATATAAAAATGAATATGCAGACCTTCGTATAGCGTATGGAAGTGATTTAAAAAGCTACTATCTCCATTATATAAATTATGGGAAAAAAGAAGGTCGAAAAACAACAGGAGTAACAACAGTAAAAAAACCAATAACAATTTATAATGGAATTGATTATAGTGCGGTGTATGATTACGGATATTACACAGACCGTTATTCGGATGTTATAAAGGAGTATTTGGGAGATGACGTTCTTGTATTGCAGTATTTTGTAACAACTGGTATGAAAGAAGGCCAGCAAGGTAAGGATTCGTTTGATGTAAATTACTACAGAGCGAAATATAGAGATTTAAGAAATGCGTACGGGAATGATTTGCAGAGCTATTATCTTCATTATATAAGGTATGGTATTAATGAGCATCGGAAAGGAAAGGCGTCCGGAAATGAGATAAATACACCATATTCTATTATGGGGGTATCCTCTACAAATATAAATCAGATGGTTGCATACTACAATTCAAGGGCGACGTATCCTGCTTTTTATGCAAACTCAGATGCTCCAACGATAAATGACTTCTGCCAGATTTATATAGAAGAATGTAATGCAGAGGGCGTACGTGCAGAGGTTGCATTTGCACAGGCAATGAAGGAAACTGGATTCCTGAAATTTGGTGGCCTGGTGCAAATTGACCAGTATAACTTTGCAGGACTTGGTGCAACAGGACCGGGATTCCCTGGAGAACGTTATGATAGTGTTCGTATAGGTATACGTGCGCAAGTGCAGCACCTTAAGGCATATGCATCAACAGAGGCATTAAATAATCCATGTGTGGACTCCAGATTTAAATATGTGACTCGTGGATGTGCACAGTATGTTGAGTGGCTTGGTATTAATGAGAATCCGTATAAAAAAGGTTGGGCTACAGCAGTTAATTATGGTTATAGTATTATAGATGATTATATGCTAAAATTATTAAAATATTAGGATTATAAGGAGGGTTTAACCGTAACCCTCCTTAAATTATATAGTGGTTTATTCGGGTAACTTTATCTGCCGAAAAATTGATAATAGATTATATATGTGCTATAATTTAATAGAATATATAAAATTAGGAGTCCTTTATGAATAAACATAGTTTGATAAACAAGTTGATTGAAAATAGAAAGTTAATATGGACATTATCGAAAAATGATTTTAAAACCAGATTTGCCGGTTCTTATCTGGGGATTGTATGGGCGTTTGTGCAACCAATAGTGACTGTTTTGGTGTATTGGTTTGTGTTTCAGGTGGGATTAAAGGCAGGCAGAACGAATGATTATCCGTATGTGCTATGGCTGGTTGCGGGACTTGTTCCGTGGTTCTTCTTTTCGGAAGCCTTAAATGGAGGTACAAATGCACTTATAGAATACAGTTATCTTGTAAAAAAGGTCGTATTTAAGATAAGTATTCTTCCAATTGTGAAAGTGTTGTCGGCTATGTTTGTGAATGCATTTTTTATTGTATTTACCTTAGTTTTGTGTAGTTGCTATGGATATACACCCAATTTTTATACGATTCAGATAATTTATTATTTAATATGTAATTTTTTACTTGCGTTGGGGTTATCGTATTTTACCGCGGCAATTGTTGTGTTTTTCCGGGATCTTACACAGATTATTAATATTGTATTGCAGGTGGGAGTTTGGTTAACTCCGATTATGTGGGATGCAGAACAAATGTTGACACCAAGATTGTTAAGGATTTTTAAGTTAAATCCAGTATATTATATTGTGGATGGATTTCGAGATAGCCTGCTTGCAGGAGTGGGGTTCTGGGAAAAACCGATGTGGACTGTGTATTTCTGGTTATTTGTAATAGCTATATTTACTATTGGCGTTTCAGTGTTTAAGAGATTAAGGGTTCATTTTGCGGATGTTTTATAGGAGTATAGAAGGATAAATAGGAGTTTAGCTATGAGTGATGTTGCAATTAGTGTCGATAACGTGACGAAATTATATAAACTATATGATAAACCATCAGATCGGTTGAAGGAAGCGCTGGGACTGACAAAACAAAAGAAGTATAGGGAGCATTATGCTCTGCGGAATTTATCATTTGAAGTAAAAAAAGGCGAATGTGTAGGTATAATAGGTACAAATGGAGCGGGTAAATCTACTATATTGAAGATAATAACAGGGGTGCTCAATCCGACCCATGGAAATGTAACAATTAATGGAAGAATATCCGCGTTGCTTGAACTTGGAGCCGGCTTTAATATGGAGTATACGGGAATAGAGAATGTTTATCTTAATGGTACGATGATTGGTTTCAGTCGCGAGGAAATTGATGCGAAGATGGATGATATACTTGCGTTTGCAGATATCGGAGATTTCGTAAATCAACCAGTTAAGACATATTCATCCGGTATGTTTGTCCGGTTAGCGTTTGCGGTTGCAATCAATATTGATCCAGAAATTCTTATAGTAGATGAAGCGTTGTCTGTAGGAGATGTATTCTTCCAGGCGAAGTGCTACCAGAGATTTGAAGATTTCAAGAAGATGGGTAAAACTATATTGTTTGTAAGCCATGATATGGGAAGTATTAATAAATATTGTGACAGGGCAATTCTTCTTAACAAGGGAACTAAGTATATGGATGGCGAACCAAAAGAAGTAATTGATGTTTATAAAAAATTGATTGTGAATGCGGGTAATGATGAGGATAATACGAAGAGCGGCAAATCGGCAGCTCAGAAACCAGATGATGGATTGTGGATGGACAAACTTCATAAGAATGAGAGTGTGCAGGAGTATGGAAATGGATATGCTCATATAATAGATTATGCAATTATTGACGAGTATGGTATGATTACAAACACAATTTCTGCGAATACAGAATACACAATCAAAATAAGAGTGAAATTTGCACAGAAAGTACACATGCCAATAGTAGCGTTTACAATTAGAGATCTCAAGGGCGTAGAGATTGCAGGAACTAATACAATGTATGAAGACAAAAATATATCTGATAAGGCCGAAAATGATGAGGTTATAGTAACATTCAAACAGAAAATGAAGTTACGCGGAGGAGAATATTTGATGTCACTTGGATGTACAGGCTATCAGGATGGGGAGTTTATAGTATTTCATCGATTGTATGATGTGTGTGATCTCACGGTTATAAATGAGAAGAATATTGTGGGATTATTTGATATAGAATCACAAGTTTCGTTGGAGGAGTAAATGGCAAAGCTTAATCTGGAATTTTATAAAGGAAATGATTTATATACGGATGGTGACATAGAAGAGAAAATGCTTGAACTTGCGCAGAAATGTCCGGATATAGATGATTTTGCAGATCAGGAATTCCCAATTGTATATCATTTCTCTAAGATAAGACACAATATATTATCGTGGTACCCTTTTAGGAAGGGTTGTAAGATATTGGAGATTGGTGCTGGGTGTGGTGCATTAACTGGATTGCTTTGTGAAAAGGCATCGAGGGTTGTTTCTATAGAACTTTCGTACAGACGTTCCAGGATAAACTATGAAAGACATAAGAAATATACTAATTTGGAGATAATCGTTGGGAATATGCAGGATGTCGAATTGCCTGAACAGTTTGATTATATAATAGTGAATGGTGTTCTTGAATATGCTATAAGTTTTACATCAGGCGATACGCCATATGAGGATTTTTTGAATTCGTTATGTGCATATTTAAATGTAGAAGGCAGAATATTGATTTCTATTGAAAACAGACTTGGATTAAAGTATTTTGCGGGTGCGCCAGAGGATCATACGGAAAACTTTTTTTTAGGATTGCAGGGGTACGAAGGGAACAATACAGTTAGAACATTTTCAAAATCAGAGTTAGCTGGCCTCCTTGAAAAAGTTGGGTTGGTAAAGCAAAAATTTTATTATCCATTTCCGGATTATAAATTCCCAAGAGAAATATTTACAGAGGAATATTTGACGGAAGATATGGTTGGCAGTGATTACTATAGTATAGGAGCAAAGCGTTTCTATATGTATGATGAAGCAAGGGTTGCTGAAAGTCTGGCATCACAGGGAATAATGGAATATTTCATGAACTCATTTTTAGTCGAAGCTTCAAAGGGAAGCGTGCAGGAAGATGTAAATGTCAAATTTGTGAAATATTCAGATGATCGACTCCCTGAGTACAGAATCATGACGAAGATAGTAGATATAATGGGGAAAAGACATGCAGTAAAACAACCACTGGAAAATTCGTCTGAGAATCACATAAAAGATATGATGGAGTATAGTGGATATAAATATGGAGAAAGCGATATTGCTTGCATTAGCTCACATATGGAAGGAAATAATATATTTTTTGAATATATAGATAAACCATCCCTTACAGCCATGATATGTGATTGCATTAATAAAAATAATAAAGCTGGTGCACGAAAGATGATAGATGATTTTTATCAGACATTAAAGGCAGTCAGTGTAGAGGGAAGCTATGATACAGAACAATTTCGGACTGTGTTTGGAGAAGCAGATCATACTTGTGAATTATGTCTTGCCCCGGCAAATATCGACATGATACTTGATAACATATTTATTGCAGATAATGGTTATCAGGTGATAGATTATGAATGGATGTTCGATTTTAATGTGCCTACTAAGTTTGTGATTTGGAGAAGTATAAATGACTTGTATGAGAAGCGTATTTTGGAGAAGGTTGTTTCGAGAAGAGAATTGCTTGAACGCTATAATATATCAGCCGATGATGAGAAAAAATATAGAACATACAATGAATATTTTTGTAATCAGTATGTTGGCTCTGTAAGGTATAAAAGCATATCTACGGAAAAGATTCATTTGTCGCTTGATGAGGCAATGCGTGAGTGGAAAAAAACACATATCACAGGGTCATGTTTGTATGTGGATATGGGAGATGGATATTCTGAGAATAATAAATTGTATGTTGAGTCAGAGGTTGTGGATGGAGTCGCAGAAGTAACCTTTGATTTAAGCGATTACACTAATTGGAATGCCCTTCGCTGGGATCCGGCTGAAGACAAAATGTGTATGTGTGAGATTCTTGAATGTACAGAGGGGATAACACTTGAACCTAAGAATGCAGAATATACACAAGATGGAACCGCAACATTTATTGATATAGACCCAATTTATGAAGTAACAAATGAAAATCGTCTAGAGAGCTTTTGTATAAAATACAAATTGACTTTTTTGGGATATTCGCAAGTTCAAAAGATCATAGAAAGAGAGAATGCCGAGTATAATCAGAAAATTGAAACGCAAAGACAGAAGTATGAGGCAAGTATAGAACAAATAAAATGTCAACAACAGCAAAGCGAATATACAATAGCGGAACTTAGAGCTACATTAGATGCAGTGTATTCCAGTAAAGGATGGAAGATGTTGGAGAAGATTCGTCATGTTGTAAAGCGAAGCTAATGGAGGAATAGAAAATGGAAGTCACAAGAAAACCTGTGGATATTATCATTCCGATATACAACGCATATAACGATTTGGTTATGTGCATTGAGAGTATAAAGAAAAATACTAACTTGAGTTTAGATAGAGTGATATGTATAAATGATTGTAGTACGGATGAGCGTATAGTTCCGTATCTAAAAAAAGAGTGTGCGGAGAATTGCGGAATTGTTCTATTGGAAAATGAACATAATCAAGGTTTTTCAAACAATGTAAATAAAGGAATGTTGCAGTCCAAAGATAGGGATGTGATTTTATTGAATTCCGATACGATTGTTACAAAAGGCTGGGTAGATAAGCTGTTTTTTTGTGCGTATTCAAAGCTGGAGATAGGAACAGTCACACCGCTGTCTAATAGTGCAACTCTCTGCTCCGTACCCATTATGTGTCAGGATAATAAAATGCCAGACAATGTTACAGTGGAAGAGTTTGGGGAGATAATAGAGCGCTGTAGTCTGAAGAGATATCCCAGAATTACAGTTGCTGTAGGCTTTTGTATGTATATAAAAAGAGAAGTAATAGAAAATACAGGCTTTTTTGATGCTGAAACTTTTCAAAAAGGTTATGGGGAAGAAAATGACTTCTGCAATCGTGCTGAGCAATTAGGGTATATTCATGTTATGTGCGATGATACCTTTATTTATCACAAAGGAACTGCATCTTTTGCAAGTGTAGAAAAACAGGCTTTGATTCAAGCACATGATAGATATCTAGAAGAAAAATATCCGGAGCAAATGAGAAAAAACCATCTTTATTGTATAAATAATCCGGAGCAATATATTCGAGATAATATAGGTATACATTTGAAAATTTTTAATAAGAAGAAAAATATTCTTATGATGTCTCATTTGGATTTCCATCCGGAAGCGCAAGGGAATATTGGTGGCACGCAGTTTCATATAAGGGATTTAACAATGAATCTTAGGGCAGGATATAATATATTTGTTATGGCTAGAGACGCGGAGAATATAAGATTAACTGTTTACACAGATAACATCTGTGAAACGATGTTATTTGATGTTGGTGAAAGGGAAAAGTTCTTTCAATTTCGGAATGCAAGAATTGCTCAGATATGTGCTGCGGTATTAGATGGCTTTAAAATACAGTTAGTTCATATTCATCATGTTGATGGTTTATCATATGATATGTTTTATGAAGCTGAACAAAGGGATATTCCAATTGTGACAAGTATTCATGATTATAATTATTTATGCCCAAATTATAACTTGATGCCACCTGATAATATATGCTGTCAAGGTGTGCAGGACAAAGAAAAGTGCGTTGCATGCCTTCATAACAAAATAGGTATATCGGATACAGTCAATTATCTTCCGAGATGGCGCGTGGAATGTAAAAAAGCCTTGACACATGCACAAGTGTTTATTGCACCATCTGAGACGGCGAAGAATATATTTTTGAATATATATCCCGAGAATCAAGACAAAGTCAGGGTCATAGAACACGCGACAGAGATGCATCCGGCTGAATGTGTGCCAATAGACAAGTCTATAATTAAAACAGAAACAGATATTGCGGTGTTTTGCGATACCTTGAATTGTTGTAAGGGTATTCTTTCGCTTGAAGGCTGGGCAACGTTTGGAGATGTAGCCTGCGAGGAGATAGAAATATATATAGATATCGAAGAAAAGGGAAAAGATAGATATATTAAATGCTATAAGGGTGCGAGAACAGATGTGGCGAAGCAATTGGCATCAAATCGGTACCTATATAGTGGATTTTCGATAAAAACCTGCGTAGATAGAGAAGAACCTTTTACCATAAGTGTTATTCTTAAATACAGAGATCAATATTACACGAATGGTGAGAAAATGGAGGTTGGCATAGAGGCTGATACAAATGCTCAAAACAAAAAGAAAATTGCGTTTCTGGGTGGATTGTCTGTGAACAAGGGAGCTGCATTGGCATATGATGTTATCACTCATGCGGATCTAGGACAATTTGAATGGTATATACTTGGAGATATTGGGTATGAACCGTTACGTGAGTTGAAACAGGAAAACCTTGTAAAATATGGAACATATAAATCGGATGACTTGCTAGCCATAATAAAGGAGCTTGATTTGGATCTTGCGTGTATATGGTCTATTTGGCCAGAGACTTTTTGCTATACATTGTCGGAGTTGATTCAGTGTGGTGTTCCTGTATTGGGATGTGATATAGGTGCAGTAGGAGAAAGAATAAAAAGAGATGGATTTGGCTGGCTGATAAGTGTAGATTCTGATTACAACACAATTATTGATAAGATAAACACAATATTGACTGATGTATCGGATTATGCAAGTAAGAAGGAGAAGGTGAGGAACTACACACATAAAAGTATCCCGCAAATGATTGATGAGTATAAGGATATTTATGAATCTCTGAATAGTCAGCCGAAATATTTGGAACCAGATAATAATATGATTTTGAGTGCATGGCAATATGCAAATGATACAGACAATTTGCGAAAAAGGGACAAGCATATTGCAGAATATGTAGAGATAAGCAAACAGCAACTACAAGTGTACGAGAATATGGAACAAGAATTGAACAGAATCAAGAAATCCAGATCTTTTAAATGCACGGAAAAGCTTATGAAGATGTTGGGTAGGAGATAAAACGAGGGAGTTATATGAGGAAAAGAATTCTTACATTTTTTATGGCATTTGCCTTGTTGGGAACACCGGGGATAGATGTGCGTGCAGCGGGACAATCATATTCATCAGAGGCGGTGGCTACAGATACGGATGCGCCTACGGTTGAGGAACAAACGGAGGATACAATCCCGGACGAAACTGTATACATGAACAGTTACATTGATACGGGAGATCGAATCGATTATTATACACCGGTCAATGGTGCTATGTTGTACAGCAACAATATTCCTGCAAGTTATGATTCCAGAAATTATGGACGAGTAACATCGGTAAAAAATCAAAATCCATATGGAACATGTTGGACATTTGCAGCGCTTGCAGCGGGGGAATCATCGATGATATCGGCCGGATACGTGAATGATATTGATTTGTCGGAGTATCATCTCGCGTATTTCTTCTACAATTGCCAGACAGATCCGCTGGGGAATCTGGATGGGGACAGAACCTATTTGAATTCTTCGTATGGGAAAAACTATCTGTCTGTCGGAGGCAACAATTATCTGACAATGTTCGCTCTGTCTTCGTGGCGTGGAGCTGCGTCAGAGAGTGTGGCACCTTATGGGAATGCTTCTCCATCGTCAACTTTAGATGCGAGCTTGGCATACAAGGATGTTGCACATTTGCAGAATGCACGCGTTGTATCGATAAAAAATGCAGCTGATGTTAAGAAACTGATTATGGACTATGGTACTGTAGCCAGTGGATTTAACATGAACACATTTTATTATAATTATGAAACAAAAGGTTATTATAACTATAACGATAAGTCATCGAATCATGCAATTGCCATTGTAGGATGGGATGATAATTATGCGGTAGATAATTTTACGGGAACGAAGAGACCATCAAAGCCGGGTGCCTGGCTGGTAAAAAATAGCTGGGGAGAGAGCAATATCCCTTATCTGTGGGTATCTTATGAAGATCTGTCCATATCGAATCAGGATGCAATCGCGTTCGTGATGGAGCCGGCTGATAATTATGACAACAACTATCAGTACGATGGAACGTTTTCACCTTACTACGGAACAATCAATAATGGTGGGAAAATTGCAAATGTATATGCTGCAAAGGCGTCAGCCAAGGAAGAGATTAAGGCAACCGCAATTTCCCTGAAGAGTGATAATGTAAGATATAGTATTCAGATCTATAAGAATCCGGATGCTGATAATCCGGAATCAGGCGAAGCGATGCTTGCAACTCCGGTGACCGGTCAGACAACTTATGCCGGATATTACACAATCAAGCTTCCTACCGGGTTATATGTGGATAAAGGAGATAAGTATTCGGTTGTATATACACTTGTAGATCAGGACGATAAAGATGTAAGTTATTTTCTGGAGCAGACGACAAGTGCACAACTTAGCGATGATGTAATATTATATGATTGCCATACGGAACAGGGGCAGTCCTTCTGTGAAACAGGATATGGATTGAATTATTTTGTAGACTTGGGAAGTGGAAAGTATCCGATGTGTGCAAGGGTGAAAGTATTTACAGATAATGTATCTACAACTGGCTCAGCGACTTTAATAAGTTCATGTAATGTAAATAATGTAAAAACGCAGTATTATACAGGAAAAGTAATTACGCCCGAGGTTGATCTTACATATAATGGAGCTACGCTTGTTAAGAATAGGGATTATACAATAACTTATAGTAAAAATGTAAATCCGGGAATTGCGGTAATAAAAATTACAGGAATTGGAAAATATAGCGGAACTAGAACGGTGTCGTTCAATATTTTAGCAAAGAAAAATCCAGCAACTGTGTACGAAGGTGTGGATTATAGCGCAGTATATGATTACAATTATTATGTTACAAAATACTCGGATATATGGTCTGCGTATAAAACGGACGACATAGCAGCAATTAGACATTTTGCGACTTATGGCATGAAAGAAAGACGACAAGCAAAAGCGACCTTTGATGTGAAATCGTATATGTATCGTTATGTAGATCTTAGGAATGCGTATGGCAATAATTATCCGGCGTATTATCTGCATTACATAAATTATGGATATAAAGAGGGACGAAAAACTACTGGAACAAAACGTATTATTGGTGCAACAACTGTGTACGAAGGTGTGGATTATAGTGCTGTATATAATTTTGATTATTATATACAGCATAACAACGATGTGAAGAAGAAATATGAATTTGATGATGTAGGTGCATTGCGACATTTTGTTACATATGGTATGCGGGAGAAGAGACAGGGATGCGCAAGTTTCAATGTGGATGCATATGCGATGCGATACGCGGATCTTAGACGTGTATATAAGAATGATATGGTTGCATATTATAAGCATTATGTGAACTATGGAAAAAAGGAAGGTAGAGTGGCCACAGGAACAAAAAATATCATAGGGGGAATGACAACCTATAATGGAGTTAATTATTCTGCGGTATATAATTATGGCTATTATGTATCACATAACTCGGATATTAAGCGTGCTTTTGGATATGATGAAGAGGCTGCATTGCGACATTTCATATATTATGGAATGTCAGAAGGAAGACAGGGTAGTGAAGCATTCAATGTGACGCATTATAAGAATCGATATGCAGACCTGCGCAGAGCATATGGAAGCAAGCTAAAGAACTATTATATGCACTATATTAACTATGGGGTAAAGGAACATAGAAACGGGAAGTAAAGATTACAGGGGAGGTTACATGTATGAAAAAAATGTGGAGTAGGGTAACGGCTGTCCTGGTGACACTGGTTATGATAATGTCCTGTGTCACAGTGCCGGGAATTGTATCAAAGGCAGCGGACAATGAATATAATTATGCCAAACTTTTACAGTATTCATTATACTTTTATGATGCTAATATGTGTGGTGGAGATGTGACAGGGACAAGCTTTCTGAATTGGAGAAATAATTGTCACACATATGACCGGGCAAACTACACCAGAAGTGATGGAAGTGTTGTTACGGTTGATCTGACTGGCGGTTTTCATGATGCTGGCGATCATGTGAAGTTTGGATTACCGGAAGCATATGCGGCATTTGTACTTGGCATGAGTTATGACACAGACAAGGGTGCATATACAGCGACAGGGCAGACAGGACATCTGAAGAATATAACAACACATTTTGCGGATTATCTGGTGAAGTGTGCGGTGTTAAGCCGTGATGGCAGCAGAGTGGAAGCATTTTGCTGTCAGGTTGGACAAGGCGGTGGCGGATACGACCATGGATATTGGGGCGCTCCGGAGGCACAGCCGAATAATAACAGACCGGTTTATTTTACAAGTGCAGGGGCACCATCCACAGATATTGTCAGTCTGAGTGCAGCGGCACTTGCGATGCAGTATAAGAATTTTGGTGGAGCGAATTATCTTGATACAGCAAAGAAACTTTTTGCATACGCAAAGAATAACAATAAGGCTGTTAATACGACGGCAAATGGCTTTTACAGCTCTTCTTCCTGGGAGGATGATTATTGCCTTGCAGCAATCATGCTTTACAAGGTAACCGGCGACGGACAGTACCTTACAGAGTTTAATAAGTATGCATCGAATGGAAATGCGCAGAAACCATACTGGCCGCTTGGCTGGGATAACGTAGGGCCGGCAGTTGCGTATTACAATGGGAATTCATCCGCATTATCGACTGTCATGGGAATATCAAATGGTAACAGCAATAATGGTTATCGATGTGTGGATGACTGGGGCTCCGCACGGTATAACACATCTATGCAGTATACAGGGGTGTTATATGATAAGATGACTTCATCACAGAAGTACAGGGGTTGGGCAGAAGGACAGATGAATTACCTGCTTGGCAACAACTCTATGAACAAATGCTTTGTAGTTGGCTATAATGATAAAAGTGCCAAATATCCGCATCACAGAGCAGCATCCGGCTACACGGGAGGACCACAGGGAACAACGACACAGGCGCATGTTCTTACAGGTGCCCTGGTTGGCGGACCGAAACTGAATGGAAGCTATACAGATTCCGCAAGTGATTATGTGTGCAATGAAGTTGCAATTGACTATAATGCAACCCTGGTTGCAGCAGCAGCGGCTTTGTATAGTGGACATACGAACGAGACAGATACACAATACGTAGATGCAGATTATTATGTAGAAGGTACAGCAACCGCATGGAAGAAACCGTTAACTGTATATAATGGCGTAGACTATAGTGCTGTTTATGATTATGAATATTATATAGCACATAATGCGGATGTGAAGGCAGCGTTCGGGAATAATTCCAGAGCTGTGTTGCAGCATTTTATAAATTACGGCATGAAAGAGGGACGCCGTGCAAGTGAGAATTTCAATGTATATGCATATGCAAATCGTTATAGAGATTTGCGGAACGCATATGGCAAAGATTTAAAAAACTATTATATGCATTATATTCAATATGGACGGTCGGAGAAAAGGATAGCCACTGGTTCGGACACTAAACTAAAGATAACTAATACAAACACTGGAGGACAGGGATCAGATGGTGGTAAAGAGGATAATAATATAGATACATCTACAATCTATAATGGTGTAGATTATGCAAGTGTATACAATTATAATTATTATATATCAAATAACCGGGATGTTAGAAATGCATATGGCAATGACAAAGTAGCCGTTTTAAGACATTTTGTTACATATGGTATGACTGAAGGAAGAAAAGGATGTCCGGAATTTAATGTGAAGGGATATGCCTATCGTTATGCGGATTTGAGAAATGCATATGGCTCAGACTTGAAGCAATATTATATGCATTATATCAAATATGGAAAAAAAGAAGGACGGGTGGCTACACCTGTTTCAGAAATGAAACGGTATAAAACAGAATATAATGGTGTAGATTATAGTGATGTATATGATTATAATTATTATGTACAACATAATGCGGATGTAAGGAAGGCGTACGGAGTAAATGATACAGCGGTTTTGCAACATTTTGTAATGTATGGAATGAAAGAAGGAAGAAGAGCAAAAGCAGATTTTAACGTTAGAAATTATAGATCCAGGTATAGAGATTTACGAAATGCATATGGTGATGATTTAGAATCATATTATATGCATTATATTAAATATGGCAAGGCTGAGCGTAGAAACCCGAAATAAATAACATCTTGTAATTAAGGCTAGAAAAGCCTAAAATAAGAATACTGATTTTTGACAATATACGGGTTATAATGTATTATTAACTTTATACTTTATCTACAAAAATAAAACATAATAAGGAGCAATAGGATGAAGGTCGTTATATTAGCAGGGGGGTTAGGAACTCGATTTTCAGAGGAGTCGGAATTCAAACCTAAACCTATGATAGAAATAGGCGATATGCCTATCTTGTGGCATATTATGAAAGAATATTCGTATTATGGATTTAACGATTTTATTATATGTGCAGGTTATAAGCAACATGTGATCAAAGAATGGTTTGCGGATTATTTTTTGCATACTTCAGATATTACATTTGATTTCACACAGGGTAATAAGATAATTGTACACAATCAGCACTCAGAACCATGGAAGGTGACTGTTGTGGATACGGGACTTAATACTATGACGGGAGGAAGAATTAAGCGAATCCAACAATATGTTGGACAGGAACCATTTCTTATGACATATGGGGATGGCGTATGTGATGTAAATATAGAAAAGTTAGTTGAGTTTCACAAATCCCATGGGAAAATTGCAACTTTAACATCAGTATTGCGAGAACAGGACAAGGGAGTTTTAAATATTGAGGAAGATAATAGTGTACGGTCGTTCCGAGAGAAAAGTCTGAATGATGGAACCCCTATTAATGCAGGTTATATGGTGTTACAACCAGAGGTCTTTCTGTATATTAATGGAGATGATACTGTGTTTGAGAAAGAGCCATTGCAACAGTTGGCAAAAGAGGGGCAATTGATGTCGTATTCCCATAAGGGTTTTTGGCAGTGCATGGATACAAAACGAGAAAAGGATATGTTGGACAAATTATTGAAGCAGGGAACAGCTCCATGGAAGAAATGGTAAAGAGGAAAATAATATGTTGGAGTTCTATAAAGATAAAAAAATACTTGTCACCGGGCATACGGGATTTAAAGGATCTTGGCTCTGTAAGATACTTACAAAAGCCGGGGCTGTTGTGACCGGTTTTTCTATGCAACCACCTACAGATCCTAATCTTTTTACAATTAGTGGGGTGGAAAATGATATTAAATCTGTTATTGGAGATGTCCGAGACCTTGAATATATGAAGAAGGTCTTTTTGGAAGCTCAGCCGGAGATAGTATTTCATTTGGCAGCACAGCCGATTGTGAGAGAATCTTACAAAAATCCTGTATATACTTATGAAACCAATGTTATGGGTACGGTTAATATATGTGAGTGCGTAAGACTTAATCCCTGCGTAAAATCATTCCTTAATGTTACAACGGATAAGGTGTATGAAAACAGAGAATGGGAATGGGGATATCGTGAGAATGAACCGTTAGATGGATATGATCCATACTCCAATAGTAAGTCATGCTCAGAATTAGTGACGCATAGTTATATTAATTCGTTTTTTAATGATATGAATGTAGCTGTTTCAACAGCAAGAGCTGGAAATGTAATTGGTGGTGGAGACTTTGCAAGTGACAGAATTATCCCGGACTGTGTAAGAGCGGCTTGTAATGGGGAAGATATAGTTGTGAGAAATCCATACTCAACAAGACCTTACCAGCATGTACTTGAGCCTCTTGCTATGTATCTTAGCATTGCACAGGCACAGTATGAGGATAGAAAATATGCGGGTTTCTATAATGTAGGACCTGATGATATGGATTGTGTTACTACTGGAGATTTGGTTGGCCTTTTCTGTGATACATGGAATAAAAAGAACAAAGAGCATATTAAGTGGATAAATAAGGCAGAGGCTGATGCACCACACGAGGCAAATTTCCTTAAGCTGGATTGCTCAAAGGTTAAGCGGGTATTTGGCTGGAATCCCGTCTGGCATATAGATGAAGCGATAAAGAAAACTATTGAATGGACAATGGTGTGGATGTCGGGAGGTGATGTAGCCTCTGAGATGGACAGGCAGATAAAGGATTTTTTCGTTTGAAATATATTGGAGGAAAATGTATGTTTAAAAATAAATCTGAAGAACAGGCGAAACAGGAAATATTAGCGGCAGTCGATGAGTATTGTAAGAAGTACCATAACAACAAAGAACCTTTTAAGGAGGGAGATAGAATTCCATATGCATCTAGGGTATATGATAGCAAGGAAATGTGCAATCTTGTAGATTCAGCGTTGGAATTTTGGCTTACATCAGGAAGATATACAACTGAATTTGAAAAGGAATTTGCTAATTATTTAGGAGTTAAGTATTGCTCTCTTGTGAATTCTGGTTCGTCGGCTAATCTCAATGCATTTATGACTCTTACATCTCCTTTGCTGGGAGATAGACAAGTACTTCCAGGAGATGAGATGATAACCGTGGCAGCAGGATTCCCGACCACAGTAACACCAGCAATACAATATGGTGTAGTACCAGTTTTTGTTGATGTAACGATACCACAATACAACATTGATGTTACGCAGTTAGAAAACGCGGTATCTGATAAAACCAAGGTTGTTATGATTGCACACACTTTAGGAAATCCATTTAATGTAGGTGCAGTAAAGGAGTTCTGCGATAAGCATAATTTGTGGTTGATAGAGGATAATTGTGATGCTCTTGGTTCAGAGTATACAATAAATGGAGAAAAAAAATTCACAGGAACAATAGGCGATATTGGTACATCAAGCTTTTATCCTCCACATCATATGACAATGGGAGAGGGAGGCGCAGTATATACAAATAATCCGTTGTTACACAAGATAATCCGTTCATTTAGGGATTGGGGACGTGATTGTATGTGTGCATCAGGTCAGGATAATCTCTGTGGTCATAGATTTGACAGACAGTATGGTGAACTTCCGTTAGGATATGACCATAAGTATGTGTATTCACATTTTGGTTATAATCTTAAGGCCACAGATATGCAGGCGGCCATTGGATGTGCACAGATTATTAAGTTCCCAAGTTTTGTGGAAAGAAGAAGACATAACTTCTCAAGATTATATGAGGCGTTATGTGATGTTGAAGATAAGATAATACTTCCAAAGGCATGTGAAAATTCCAATCCTAGCTGGTTTGGATTCCTTATAACATGCCGGGATGGTATAGACAGAAATAAGGTAGTTCCATATATAGAAAATCATGGCGTTCAAACGAGAATGTTATTTGCCGGTAATCTTACAAAACACCCATGCTTTGATCAGATGCGTGAAAAGAAAACGGGTTATCGAATTGTAGGAGAACTTGCCAATACGGATAGGATTATGAAAGATACATTTTGGGTTGGCGTTTATCCGGGAATGACAGATGAGATGATAGATTATATGGCTAAGGTTATTAAAGAGGCTGTTAGTGTTTAATATGAAAAAAATACTTTTTACTGGGGGGACAGGTTTCCTTGGGAGAAATCTTGTGCCAGAACTTAAAGAAAAATATAATATTTATGCACCTACAAGAGAGGAACTTGATTTAAAGAATTTAGATTTAGTTGATAGATATATTAGAAAAAATTCGTTTGATGTGATAATCCATGCAGCGATTCCTAATATAGCGTTTAATAATTCTGATAAAGAGGCCAATTTATTAAAGGATAGTTTAGGAATATTCCTTAAACTTTATCAGTTGCAGGATTATTATGAGAAGATGATATATTTTGGCTCAGGTGCAGAATATGGTAAACAATATCCTATAGTTAATGCTTCAGAAGAATATTTTGGAAAGATATTGCCTGAAACAGATTATGGTATGGCTAAATACGTTATGAATATGTTGTGTAGGGAGAGTAAAAAAATATATAATCTTCGTATTTTTGGCTGCTATGGACCTACTGATGCAGATTTTAAACTTATAACATACGTCATAAGAAGATGTTTAGAAAACAGGACGATAGAATTAAATAGAGATTGTAAGTTTGATTATATGTGGGTGAAGGATATTGTACCAGTATTGGAATATTTTATTGAGAACACACCACAGTTTCATGACTATAATGTATGTAACGGTACATCTGTTAGAATAACAGAAATTGCAGATATGATACGGAAAGAAATGCAAGCGTCATCTGAGGTTACTGTAAAAGAGTCGGGAGACGGTAATGAGTATAGCGGTAACAATACCAGAATTGTTAGTGAAATAAAAAATCTGAATTTTACTTCTTTATATGAGGGATTAAAAAAGCAAATAAATTACGAAATAGAGGCAAGATAATTATGAAAAAAAGAGTGGCGGATATAATATTTGAAACATTATACGAGATGGGAATCACCGATTGCTTTTCTGTTGTTGGTGGAGGTGCTATGCACTTAAATAATGCACTTGCATTGAATGAGAATATCACAAGTCATTTTAACCATCATGAACAGGCTTGTGCCATGGCTGCTGAGGCATATGCTAGATATTCTGGAAATATGGCGGCAGTTTGTGTCACTAGTGGACCTGGAGCAACCAATGCAATTACTGGTGTTATGGGTGCTTGGGTAGATAGCTTGCCGATGATAGTAATTTCTGGAAATGTTCGATATGAAACCTCAATTGAAAAGAGTGGTTTACCGCTTAGATATAGAGGGTTACAAGAGTTTGATATAATCAATTCTGTGGGTAATATGACTAAGTATTGTATATATCTTACTAATCCGGAAAATGTAAAATATGAGGTACAGAAGGCTGTAAAAATTGCTATGGATGGCCGACGTGGACCTGTATGGATCGATGTGCCTCAGGATATACAAAATTCTGTTGTTGATGTTGATAATCTTCGGGAGTATGAGGGTAATATGCAACAGAAAGTGTGTGAAGATTCGCAAATTGACTTAGTTGTAGAAACTTTAAAAAATGCTAAGAGACCATGTATTTTAATTGGTTCTGGCATACAGACATCACATTGTGAAGATATTTTTGAAAAGTTGCTTGAAAAGCTTGCAATACCTGTAGTAGGTGGAGCATGGCTTGGAGATATATTTTATTTAGAACATCCTTTGTACTATGGATTATCAGGTAATGCAGGACCAAGAACAGGCAACTTTATAATTCAGAATGCTGACTGTATTCTTGCAATAGGTAATAGTTTATCCTATAAGCAGACGGGATATGATTTAGAGTCATTCGCACCAAATGCAACAAAAATAATGGTTGATATTGACAAGAATGAATATCTAAAAAATAAAGCATATATTGATTTGATAGTCAATTGTGATATTAGAGAATTTATGCAGAAAATTGCTGACAGAGATATGAATAAGATATCTATGAGTGATGAGTGGGAGCGGTATTGTAACAGATTATATGAACGTTTTTCTCCATATGAAGGTAAGGAGACAATGGCTATTGATGGAAGAGTTAATAAATATTATTTTTGGGAGAAATTCTTACAGATTATGCCAGAATCAACAATTATGGCACTTGGAAATAGTTCAGTAGCTATGGGGGCTAATCAGATTGGTAGGAGATATAAAGGACAAAGAATGATATCCAATTATATATGTGGATCTATGGGGTACGATCTTCCTGCAGCGATAGGTGTAGCTGTGGCAGCAAAGAAAGAAGTTATCTGTGTTACCGGGGATGGAAGCATTATGATGAATCTTCAGGAACTACAGACTATAAAATACAAAAAGCTTCCTGTAAAGATTATTGTATTTGAGAATCAGGGATATGGTGCGATAAAGCAGACATGTAAAAATTTCTTTAATGGTGTTTTATATGGATGTTCGCCAGATACCGGTGTAGAATGTCCAGAATTTGAGAAGATAGCATATGCCTTCGGATATGAATATAGTTGTTGTAATAACAATTTAGAAATAGAGGACAAACTTAAATGGTTAATTCAAACGGATGGTCAATGCATATTAGAGGTTAAGCAACAGCTTGATGATCCTGTGTATCCTAAGATGATGTCAAAGCTTGATGAGAATGGTAATATGACATCACCTAAACTTCAGGATATGTATCCGTTTGTGCCTGAAGATGACATGAAATGGATAATGTTAGAATCATAATTATTATAGAATAATTGAGGAATGGATATGAACATTTTAGCAGTTATACCAGCGAGAGAAAATTCAAAAAGAATACCGAATAAAACTTTGAGATTGGTAAATAATCATCCGCTTATTTATTATGTTATAAAAAATGCTTTGGAATCAAAGTATATTAATAGAATAATTGTAACAACGAATTCAAAGGAAATAGAAATAGTATGTGAACAGTTAGGTGTTGAATGTTTAATAAGAGATCCTCGATTATGTACAGATGATACTACATTAGATGCAGTTGTGTATGATGTGGCTAAGAGAATTGAATGTGATTATGTGGTAACATTACAACCCACATCACCGTTGCTAAAAGTTGATAGTTTGGACAGAGCAATTGAAAAAATTATTTCCGATAATCTTGATACATTAATTTCGGTTGTTAATTATCCTAGATTGAGATGGATGAAGGATGATTCTGGGGTAGTTCCTACATATAAAGAGCGCGTAAATAGCCAGTATTTAAAGCCACATTATCAGGAAACCGGTGCATTTATAATTAGTAAGAAGGAAGTAACAACAGATAAGTCTAGGATAGGTCAAAAGGTTGATTTGTTTGAGGTAAGCAAGGAAGAGGCTATTACGATAGATACATTTCAAGATCTTGCACTTGCTAGTTTCATATTGTCTCAAAAGAAAATTGCTATATATGTAAACGGAAATAATCAAATAGGGATGGGACATATTTATCGTTCGCTAGAGCTTGCAGATGAGTTTTATTGTAAACCAGATATGTATTACGATATAACACAGACGGATAAAAGTGTATTTGGGGATACAAACCATCATTTAATTCCCGTGAATGGAATCTCTGGACTTTTTGAGATTATTAAAGATAAGGAATATGATATATTTATAAATGATGTATTGTCAACATCTTCACAGTATATGACTAGGTTAAAGGAATTTTTGATAGATACCAAAATTGTTAATTTTGAGGATTGTGGAGAAGGAAGTTATATTGCTGATTTGGTTATAAATGCTCTATATCAGGAAGCACACGCACCGAATGTTAAAATTGGTGAGAAATATTATATTGCACCTAAAATGTTCATGTTATATGAACCTATTACAATTAAAGACAATGTAAAAGATATTTTGATTACATTTGGTGGTGCTGATCCGCAAAATTATTCAGATAAGTTATTGGAAATTATAATTAGTGATATAGAGAATTATAAAAAATATAATTTCCATATTGTTCTTGGACGGGCAAAAAAGAATGTAGTTGAATTGTTAAAATATAATGAATATAACAATATTGAAATATTGTATGATATACATGATATGCCATCGGTAATGTCTAAATGTGACATTGCAATTACTTCTAGAGGGAGAACCTGCTATGAATTAGCAATGATGGGAGTGCCATCAATTGCTATGGCTCAAAATAAAAGAGAAGAAACACATGGGTTTGCAAATCATGAGAATGGGTTTAACTATCTAGGGCTTAATCCTAGTTCTGCTATTATTAAAGCAAATCTTGATTTATACTTGACGTTATCTTATGAAGAACGCAAGAGTTTGCAAAATACACTATTGAGTAAGAATTTACGAAACGGTAGAGAAAGAGTTATGCATTTGATAAATAGTTTATAAAAATTAGTATAGGAGGATTTGCTTAATGAAAAAACCATATGTCATTGCGGAGATGGGAGTTAATTTTTATGATACAGCACGAGTAATGAATATTACACCACTAGACGCTGCAAAACTTTATATTGACGAAGCAAAAAAGGCTGGGGTGGATGCTGCAAAGTTTCAATCTTATAAAGCAGAGACAATCGCCTCTAAAAATTCACCTTCTTATTGGGATTTATCTAAAGAACCAACGACGTCTCAGTATGAGCTGTTCAAAAAATTAGATGGATTTAATAAGGAAGATTATGAGGAGTTGTGTCACTATTGCAAACAGGTTGGAATTGACTTTATGTCTACACCATTTGATTATAATTCTGCTGACTACTTAGAAAATATGGTAGATATATATAAAATATCATCTTCTGATATTACAAATATTCCATTTATAAAGTATATAGCAAAAAAGGGTAAACCAGTATATTTGTCTGTAGGTGCCTCTTATCTTGCGGAGGTTGATGAGGCTGTGCGTGCAATAAAAGAAACGGGTAATAATAATATTTGTCTATTCCATTGTGTATTATCTTACCCAACTAAGAATGAAGATGCTAATCTTAATATAATACGTCATTTAAAACAGGTATATCCAGATATTCCAATAGGTTTTAGTGATCATACTCTTCCGGATCCATGTATGACTATTTTAACAACTGCATATTTATTAGGTGCAGAAGTTATAGAAAAACATTTTACGCTTGATAAAACTCTTGAGGGCAATGACCATTATCATGCGGGTGATCCAGAAGATTTTGCCAAGGCTATCAAGAATTTTGAACTTGTTGATACAATTATAGGCGATAAAACGAAAACTGTATTAGACTGTGAAATAATTCCTAGACAGCAAGCTAGACGTTCACTTGTTTTGACACATGACATGAAGGCAGGAGATGTTGTTACAGAAAAAGATTTAATAGCTAAGAGACCAGGTACTGGAATTTCTCCGAAGTATATGGAAATTGTTGTTGGTAAAAAGTTAAAGAATGATATGAAGGAAGATTCAATATTAAATTGGGAGAATATATAATTA
>ERZ1026776.478-NODE-478-length-27598-cov-21.530770_pt1 | contig 27598 bp, 27 predicted proteins | sample MGYA00380125_ERZ1026776 | MGnify/ENA primary metagenome ERZ1026776 (study PRJEB33269, sample SAMEA4719761) | human gut metagenome | biome: human-associated habitat; feature: organic feature; material: feces | place: Cameroon | collected 2013-10 ...
GGCTGAAGGCAAAGCTGAAAGCATCAAAAATCTTATGTCTACAATGAATGTCTCCATTGACCAGGCCATGGATATTTTAAAAACACCGCCCGAAGAACACCAGTACTTCAAGGACCTGTTAGCTAAGGAGCAGTAGGCTCCGCCTGTTCAAAAAGCGCCTGCCGTCCGGCAAGCGCTTTTTCTATTGCAAGATATTTAACTCTAAGTTGCTCCCCTTATCTTTTTCTCCAGACCATCTTATTAACCACACCTGTGTAGCTTTGGATAATCTTCACAACCTTAGTAGATACGTTCTCATCTACATAATCAGGCACCGGCTGTCCGTCATCGCCATCAAGGTTCATCTGCACTGCTGTGTCTACAGCCTGCAGCAGGCTTTTTTCGTCAATGCCTGCGAGCACAAAGCAGCCTTTGTCCAGCGCTTCCGGGCGCTCCGTAGAGGTACGGATGCACAACGCCGGGAACGGATGTCCCACACTGGTGAAGAAGCTGCTTTCCTCCGGCAGTGTACCAGAATCAGATACTACAGCAAAGGCGTTCATCTGCAGGCAGTTGTAATCATGGAAGCCCAACGGCTCATGCTGAATTACGCGCTTGTCCAGTTCAAAGCCACCGGCGCCTACTATAAGAAGTTTTGGTTTCATTAGTTGTCACTTCAGCTATTATTATCAGAATTTTACTTGACTTTATATTATTTCTCCTGTATACTCAACTACAAATGTAACATTTACAACTACATAAGCAGGACCTCTCGACTTACGTTGTTAGTATTAAGCTGCAGTACCTATGGTGCTCGAAGATTCCGAGCGCTATGAGTACTGCGTTTTTGTTTTTTGGCATATTTCTTGCACGCGATATATCCTGACTAACTGTCAGTTTATATATTTTCAAGCACAAATATGTTATAATTAAAGAAAGGAGTTCTTCTATGGGAACCAAAGACACTACTCAAAAGCGTTTAGAAGACTTTGAGGATATCTTTGCGGATATCAGTAACGTTCTTCTCTATGACGGTGAAGACGTTATCAAGGAAAACGAGCTTGAAACCGTCACTGCTAAAGACACCTACACTGTTGAACAGCAAATCCACGAGGTTGAACGCGATGTAGCTAAAAGGTGGCGGCACCACTCTCTGCACATCTCTTTAATCGGCTTGGAGAATCAAACTGATCCTGATTACAAAATGCCGCTACGCGTCATCTGCTATGACGGCGCTTCCTACAGAGCACAGCTTAACGCAGAGGAGTCTAAGAAAACTTATCCTGTAATTACGCTCGTGCTTTACATGGGTACAGAAAAGCACTGGACTGCCCCTAAACAGCTCACCGATTGCTTTAAGTATGATGAAAGACTAAGCAAGTTTATCAGCAATTATAAGATTAACGTTGTAGAGCTTGCCTGGCTAAGTGACGAGCAGATTATGAAGTTCAAAACAGAGTTCCGAAATTTCGTTGAGCTACTGCGTGATACGCGCCTTGGCCGAAAACCGCAATACTCCCCTATCCAGCTCAAGCATGTACATGAGCTCCTACAGCTTATGCGCGTTATGAGTGGCAATGACGAATATGAACAATTATTAAAACAGACAACAAATAATCTTAAGCAGAAGAAACTCAAAGGAGATGAAATCACTATGAAAAAGATTGTATCGCTTGGTTTTGATGAAGCTAGAGCTGAAGCAAGGGCTGCCGGTTTAGCTGAAGGCGAGGCTCAAGAAAAATTTGCTACCGCTAAGCGTATGCTTGCTCTTGGCAAAAGTCTTCAAGACATTATGCTGATTACTGATTTACCCATGAGTAAAATTCAAGAATTGCAGGCTGAAATCAAGTCTGCATAAAATTGTTTAGTTTTAACACCGCCGTGCGCATCAGCGTGCGGCGGTATTTTGTTTATTTACACCCTTTTACTATATTGGCACCATTTCTCTATAAAAGACAAAAAATCAAGTACTTCTATATTGCATATTGCCGATAAATTAGCATGTTGTAATGTTAAAACTCACACGAAAACGGTGTTTTAGCTCCGGCGGTAAGTGTTGTTGTATGTATTCTAAGACATTTAAATTCAGTTCAATAAAAGTGTTTACTACACTTTTAAATGCTACAAAGTTATACGGAACGATGTTCCATGTACCTATTATATATTATTGAGTTGAGGTTTTATATCCGCGTCATATTTGTCGCTTACGCTTACCGAAGTCTAGGTTAGAGTTCCATGTAGTTATCTAGAAAAAAACTGCGCAGCTTGAATGTCTGCGCAGATAATTTGATATTAAATTGTAAGACGTGGTTTTATTTGACGCTTACGTTTGATGCTTACAAATACCCTAAGTAGGTTAGTTATAGTTTAAGTGTTTGTCCATCATATAAGATATGAAGCTTTTTTATTGTTTACCACCATCTATTGGAGCACAACTTGTTCAAAGCTGCTATTATACCTTTCTCATTAAAGGAATAAACAAATTCAGCACTCAGATTTTTTACATCGCTCGGAAGCTTAGAATGTAAATCAAGATAAACACAGACAAGTCCATTGCCTTTCCTATGGTTTACTGCAATTTCGTATGCCTGCCAATTACTGTAACCTATTTCCTTTCGATCAGGATGTAATTCATGAGAATGCGAGCCAATAATAGCAACCATATAATTAGCTTCACCAATTTTTCTACTCAATACATTTTTTACAGTACTTACACTTTCACTTCTAATTTCTTTAGTAGTCATATCGTTAAAGGTAAATTCAAAATCAGGATTGCTATTCCACGCCTTCATAAGATAATAATACTGCTTATCATGCTCAAAATCAAAAGATACACAGACTTTCTTTCTTGCCATTTTTTACACTCCTTTTAGGCAATCATGCAAGTATAAAGATACTTTTTCTACTAAAGGTATTTTTTCCTTGCACCACGTGGTGATACTATCATGTATTTCGAAGAAGTAAAACCAAGTTATAGTAAACACCGCTATAAATATTATAAAATCAAAAACAAAAGATAAAGAACCAACATCCGCCGAATTGTATTCTTTGTATATTTTAATACAATTAATTATTTGAAATAACACAGGAGAAATCATTTTATAAAACAAATCAGTTAAGTTTAATACTATAGGATAATTCTTCTGATAATTTTCTCCCTCCCTATTAAATAAACTATCTTTTCCACATAGAAAATCTATTTCCTTCTCTAGTTTATTTATATAACTATACTGTCGCTCTATGCATAATACTTTTTTAAAATACTCAATAGATATATAAGCAATTAACATCCATACTACAGTCTGTATAATATCATTACTAAACTCTAACGTCATTTTCAGTTGACTATTAATTCCACCTTTTATAATATTGCATACATCAGCTGGTTTCAATGATAGCAAAAAAGACAAGGCTTCTATTAAGCATAATAGCAAATAATATCTATCACGCTTTTTTGAGCTTCCTTATTCAATTTATTAGTTTCTTTGTAATGATCATAATATAGATTCAATATATCCATATTAGCCTTCTACCCTTTCATTCAAATAAACTAGGTATTCTAAAAATCCTATAGCTGATATCTGATTTTGAAGATTTTTTAATGTCAATTATGCTTACTGTTTTCACGGCAGATAAAAGCGATTCCTTTCATATAAGATTTTCGAAAACCGCCCTTTCATTTTTACTGATTACAGATGCCATATCAACACCTTTAATTTCCGAAATATTCTTTTGCAACGATTGCAAATTCTGTCTAAGTGAAGAATAACTAACATATTTAGAACCAAAAGGCGCATCAGTTTCTAACAAAATTTTATTGTTAGGTATAGCACATATAATTTCTCTTCCACTTTTTGTATTTGCCATTCTTTGATTGATAGAAAAGAAACAACCAAGTTCTACCGCTCTTCGAACTTGTGGTATAGAGCCAGTAAACCAATGCATTATATACTTGTTTGATTTTCTTTGACTATACTCTGCAATAACGTCAATAACAGTTGATGCTGCTTTAAGAGAATGTACAGATATTACTTTATTCCCTTCTTTTTCGCACAATTGAATAACTTTATTAAATTGGTTTAACTGCAAGCTCTTTGATTCTAAATAACTATTACTGAAGTCGAGTCCAATTTCACCTATATATCGAGTATGCTTAATTAATTTTTCAAAAAGAATAATATCATCATAACCACTTCCACTGAGTTGTGGATGAAATCCTAAGCCAACACAGATATTAGAAAAATTTTTCAGCATGCTCTTTTCTTTTAGGTATGCCTTTGGGGTAGTTCCAACTGCAAATACTCCTATGTCAACACCTTTCTCAGAATTAAGAAAGCTATTCATTTTATCAAATAAGTCTATATGGCTATGCGCATCAATCATTATCTTCTTTTTTCTCCATCGCGGAAACAAATGAATCTATCTCCAAGAGGCCTCGCTTATATATTTCAGCTAATTCATTAAGATATTTATCGTCATGTTTTAGAGGTCCTGGCTTGTGAATATACAATTTTGCCACGCTTGGATTAGCTTTAACTTTACTAATTGCATACATAAAAGACCTTAGCTGAATACCAATACCCGAATCATTATTCCTTAGAATCTTCTTTATAGATAGTTCGGTATATAAAGTACCATCATTTCCAAATGCTTTATACATAGCAGCTCTTCTTATCAGACATGGTACGCAATAGCCACAATGTTGTGGACTTTTACCTTTCCATCTTGCTTTTCCAGGCGAAGAACAAGAAAAGGATACCTTCATAGTGTCAAATAACACGTCCTTATTATAACACTCTGCTGCCATTTCCCCTTTAGTCTTATTCCAATAGGGATTGTAAACATTAATATCTAACCCTAAACCACTTAATAATTTATTCCACAACTCTAAGTAAAAAGGATGTGTTGTCCTTGTACTAAATGAGCCAACTCTTGTTACTTCTAACGGAACATTTAATGCGATGAAGCCATTTTCGGGAACAAGCAATTGTTTAATATTAGCAGTGCCTGTTATAACAAATATCCCTAAGGCAATAAATAAGAATGATCTGCTTCTTGTATTGCTATCATTTCCACCTTCTGGGATATAATTATCACGAAAACTCAACCATAAATCAATTAACTCCTGCTCTAAATCAGGATACGCTTCCTTCAGCATTGCAAGAATATTCGTCTGTGCTTTTTTTGTCAACCCTTCTCCTGCATGTCCAATCAGCAACATATTATTTCCTTCTGTAAGTAAATTAATAGTACTAATCAAGCTATCCATGCCACCAGAAAAAAGGGAAATTTTATCATATTGATTATTTAAAACTCGTTTGTTTTTGTTGTCACAAAACACCCATTCGCGTTTAACAAAAGTTACATTCCAAATATCACCTGTTAAAAATCTTAACATTTTGTTTATTAGTAGTGCATTTTCAGTCCACTTTGTTAAATTCCAAACAGGAATCTCTAATTCTATTTCTCGTGTCCATGAGTCCTGTCCATGAATCTCTCTGGAAATTCGAGTATCCGCCATATATACAATTGTAGCAAGCGATAAAATATCAAAGCCAATTTCAGATGGAAATATACTATTACATCTCAATTTAGAAACAACGTGTTGTATCCCATAATTTAAATTATCATTGCATAGAAAAGGCACTTTCACTATCAAAGTATTATCAATTTTACTATACATTATTTCCTTTATACTATAATCGCATTTAATTATATACTTGTTCATTCATTTTCTCCAACATCTGCCAAAATATCAAATGTCTTTCTATAAACATCATCAATGATTTCTAATGTTTTATTCTTAGGTAAGTAGTTAATACCAATTCCAGTATCTACCATCGCATCCGATACGGCACCACGTATATATTCTTTAATTTGTATTCCTAAAGCATCTGCTTCTGCATCATCTTTTGGCAATAATATTATTTTATTTCCAATATCATTTATGATTCTACTAAAAACAGTATTAGTCATGGTTATTTCAAGCAGTATGCATATCTGTTCCGGTAATAAATCACTAAATTTGATTGTTGATAATTCCGGGCATTCTTCAATTGCAGAAAAATATGCATCTCTAGCTATTCCTTCGTCCACAGAACCGCCATCTGGACAAATAAAATCTGCAATATAAACAAATACATCATCAGCACTTTTATTAGCTAACTCAAACAATGAAAATTCTTTTTCAATTGCTTCAACACCACCACTGGCATATAGACCTGCTATTTTCAATAATTTAGCGCTACTATATCGTGCTGAACCAAGACGTAACGTTGCTTTCGAGCTGCCTTGCATCGTTTTTCTTACGTAATTGGAAATACTCCTTCTTGCCATTCCCAAATCACGTGATTTTATAAACCTGGTGAATTCACCTCGTGGTATCGTAAAGCGATTTTTGCTTCCAACTGTCAATATAGGTTCTATTCCTACATCTGCTTCTACATTGCTATCAGGTTCTTGTAACCACGAAGGAATCAATGGAGTTTTCCCATTTTGTCCTTTATTATGTGTTGACGTACCCATTGTAACCTCCTATTATTTTACAAGCGCTTTATTATCCAATGTATCCAAATAACTCTGCAACTCATCATATTCTTTACAACCTTTGGGTATGGCTTTATTCCACCCCTGCTTTATCCAAATTCCTACTTGTTTTTTAGGAAGTGCTTTAATAAATTGAATTAACTTTTCTCGTAAAAACTCCTTCTTTTGTACAAGAATTACTAAACCATCTATTCCACTTGGTTTTTTAGACAGATTGCCACTCTCCATAATTTTCTGTTGTATAATATCAAATAATCTTGACGCATCTTCAGCAGAAAGATTCTCTATCTCATCCGCACGTTTTTGTATTGTAAATTCTGAACGCATAAGAATATCTACCATCTCTGCAAGGTCTTCTTTATTAGGTCTTCCAGCAAAATAATCTTTCTTTTCTTTACACACATAGTAGTATGGTCGCAAATCTACATTATCAAGCTTAGGCTCAGAGAGAATCCAATCCTTTGTATACTTTAGTTCGAACCAATTATCATCTAGCTTTATTTTTTCACTTTTATCATTTTGACATTCTTCAATTTGACTTTTAATTTTTGAATATTCTTCCCATACACCACAAGAATTTAAATGCGTTGGTAATTTTTTATAAAATTCATGAGAAAAATACTCTGCCAACATCATTTTAGCTAAAATTTTTATATCTATTTCTTCTGAATATCCACTATTACTTGCTACTTGACATCGCAATAACAACATATTTAAAAATCTTTTTATTTTTCTAGGATTACCATCCGTATGTTTAGATAACAAACCACACACTTGTGTTGCCAATAAAACTTTTTCTTCTACTCGATCGTAACTATCTTCTAAAATTTCTCTAACATTATCTACAGTAAATATCTCGGCTGCCCAAGGTTTCTTTAAACGATTTAATCCTTCTTTACATAAAAGATCATACTTATCATCATTATCCCCAAGTTCAGAACCAACCATAAGTAACATTATATAGTTACACGCCTCAACATCACCTAAAGCTGGAATACGAAAAGGAACTTGTATTAACTTTTCCAAATATCTATCAGCAAAACTATAACCAAAATGATTCTCATTTTCTTCTTGAACATCTGGAAAATGTTTCTTTACTGCATAACGAATCATTGTTTCATCTGCAGCAATAACAAAAGCAGTTTCTCCTGTAAACATAAATAATCTAACAGCTTCCAACGTATCAATTGCTACATCAGGCAAGCAGCGGTCTAAGTCATCAATTAAAACTACCAATTTATCTATCTTCGCCTGCTCTAATAATTTGCTAAAGTTCTTTCTGAATTCTGTAAATTCATTGTTTGCTGATACGTCGCTAAATACCTTAGCATCAGATAAATATCTCCCAATATCATCAACTACACTTGTCACTCCTTCTTCTGACGAACCTTTTTCTTTTAAAGAATTAAATACATCAGACAATAACGCCAATGGAGTCGTGCCACTTGAAATGGCCAAAGCTGTTTTCCCAGCACTTTTAACTAATGACATCCAATTTATATTTTTCCATAGTTTATCTATGGTATCCTTACACTTATTTAGTAAGCCTTGGTTTTTTATAAGTTCAGAAACGATTGCACTCATTAAAGCTACCTTCGAATCTTCAAATCCCTGGTGCTTCCACCCATTAAAACGAATACAGCAATATTTCTTCTCTTCTTTATCAATTATATCGTTAATCATTTCGAGAATACTAGATTTACCAGCACCCCAATCACCATGTATTCCAATAGAAATAGGCTTGCTTTTGCTTTCCTTAATTATTGATACAACAGTCTTAGCTATTGCAACATTGTTCAACAAATCATTTTTAGTCTCATTATCAGATAAAATCATTGTTTCACTCCTTTTAATTACGTGGTATCTTTTGCTAAACCTTTAGAATAATAAAAACCAAAGTATCGTCAAAGCATCCTCATAATTATTATATCACTAACCAACTCAAGATTCTATCTAACAACCTTTTGCGAATTACTCAAACACCTATTGGAATAACCACTTTACTTGCCATGTACTCCGCAAAATGTTATTAGCATATTCCTTCTTTATAGCTTCCTCATCGCCTATAAATCAGTTTTTACGTATAACAGTACATCTACTACAACGCTCCTAAAAAATCACTTAATAACTAGGTACGCGGAAGTGGCCTATTTGCTTTAGAACATTGCTTCCAAATAGCTTTCCTTGTCGATTTCATAACAACAGCTACCTCTATCCTGTATATTTAACACAATCTTCTGTCTATTTGGCTCATGAAAAATCTGGTGGGGGTTTTGGTGATTGCATGTAAAGCTGCATGTATAATGCTGTTCTAATACCAATAGTCTATGAGTAACGCCGTAATAGTCAACCCCCGTAACCACCTCTACCCGCCACGCTACATCCTACCTGAATGATATTCATTATATCACCTCCACTAATACTCAAAGCTAATGCTAAGCTACCAGAAAGAGGTATTGAATATTGAAGGCTAATCATAGAAATTATTGGTAATAAAACACTAAACATCTGGAAATGGGGAATTTCGCTTGCTGAAAATAGGGAATTTATTCGCTCTTTTTGAATGATTTTGGTTAACAAAATATACAAACATTATCTTGCACTTTTATTCATCGCTATCCAATAACCTCTCACGAATAAATTCCAACCCTCTCTCCTCTGTAATTTTATATTCTATAACTCTTGAATCAGTACTTATTCTTCTACCTGTTTGATAAAACTCAACCACAATCTGACTTTCATTATGATTAATCTCGTAATATACTCCGAATTTATATTTATAACTATAGTGGCTTTCATCACAATTCTGTTTTGTCATCTTCCTAAGTCTATTCCTATCCTTTTCCTTATCTTGCTGATTAGCGCTACTTTTTTTCATTTCAAGAACAAGTAAATTATCGGGAGTCTCTTTACCACGACTATGTACTATAATATCCGGCAAAATATTATTAATAAAGCCATCGTCATTAGGTAACTGCTTAATTCCTTTTTTATTCCTATTAAACTCAATATCAGCATAATAGTTATTACAACCGTTTTTCTCCAATTGTTTATTAAGCTCGTGCATTAAAGCACCACACAAGCAGCGTTCAGATAACTCACGCTTCAACAAGCTTGCATGATTTTCTAAGAAGGCTCTATTAGCTTCCCAAAACATCCCTTTTAAAATTTTTAGATTGATTTCTGATTTGGACGTGTCCATGGTTATTTTCCTCATTAGCGCCAGTCTTATCTGGTTATCTCTTTATCATATCAATCCTTCAAACACTCCATCTCTAGGGGCATTCTTTTCACATTCACTTATCCATTTGCCTAATTTGTTAATAGCTACTTGAACCTTTGCTTTAGTCAAGCCTTCTTCTGCTGCTTTATTCCAAAGCCACTCAAAAAAAATATTTATCTGTTTAGGATAGCAAACACTATCATGCTCTAATATTTCATTTAGACCTGGTTTCATCATCTTGTCACATGAACAACTAGCTGCAACTAATCCTTTAATGTCCCATCCTTTATCCGTTCTAGTGATTTCATATTGATCATAATGTCCCCAACGCTTTGTAAATACCTTCATCGTAAATGTCTTTCCTATAGTTCTATCTTTTGGATCGTCATTAGCATGAACGTTTTCTATAAATGCCAACAAATCTTGAACTGGATGCACATGCTCATAAAAGCGTACATCATCAGGTGTACACCCTCGGTTTTCAATCATATACTTATGATGCTTAGGCTCATGACCGCTGTCTTTTAAAGATATATGTAATTCATGAGCTTTTCTAGCCATTTCGTCATAAAGCCTACTAGCATCATCACCAGAAAGTAACTTTTGGTCACTTTCTATGTATTGCCAAATTTGGTTATGGAGGATTTCAAGTTCAGATTTAAGCTTTGTTTGAGATTCCGTTAATTTTAATTTTTTAGGCATAATTACATCTCCAACTCGTATATCTATGTTGGATTTTTATTTTGCATAGTCAATATATTGCAATATATCAACCATACTATTTCTGCAAGACACTCTCATATTCCATAAATTCTACAAGGCGGAATTCATCTAATAACCATGAAAGTGTGTACTTTCATTATATCACTACAATATTTCTTTTACAATCAAACTAGCATAGGTATTATACGTCATCAACGATGTTCCATGCACCTATTATATATTACTGAATTGAGATTTTATATCCGCGTTATATTTGACGCTTGCGTTTTCTTATCTGTTTCCATACATTTTCTCATAATAATTCTGATACTCGCCATTAATGATATCTTTCCACCACTTTTGGTTCTCCAAATACCATTTAATGGTTTTTTTGATGCCATCGGCAAACTTCGTCTCCGGCAGCCAGCCAAGCTCATTATGAATCTTAGTCGGATCAATCGCATAACGCATATCATGACCTTTGCGGTCAGTTACATACGTAATCATGTTCTCTGGTTTGCCAAGCTCCTTGCAAATCAGCTTTACGATATCAATATTGCGCATCTCGTTATGTCCGCCGATATTATATACCTCGCCTACACTGCCTTTATGTATAATCAAGTCAATTGCCTTGCAGTGATCTTCAACATAAAGCCAATCGCGTACATTCAGTCCTTCGCCATATACAGGCAATGGCTTATCTGCCAAAGCGTTGGCAAGCATCAGCGGAATCAGCTTTTCCGGGAACTGATAGGGACCATAGTTATTGCTGCAGCGTGAAATTGATACCGGCAAGCCATATGTTCTGTGATAAGCCATAACGAGTAAATCTGCGCTTGCCTTGGAGCTGCTGTAGGGAGAACTCGGACGAATTAAAGCTTGTTCGGTAAACGGCTTAGCATCCGCCAAAAGCGTTAAATCTCCATACACCTCATCCGTAGATATCTGATGATAACGCCTGATGCCGTATTTACGGCAGGCATCCATCACGGTTGCTGCACCAAGAATGTTCGTCTGCAAGAAAATACCAGGATTTTCAATGCTGCGGTCAACGTGTGATTCCGCTGCAAAATTTACTACTATGTCCGGCTTCTCCTCCTCAAAAAGCCCGTTAACAGCTTCTCTGTCGCAGATATCTGCTTGCACAAAGAGAAAGCCCGGCTTGTCCATTACAGGCTGCAGGGTGGCCAGATTCCCTGCGTAGGTTAGCTTATCAATGCAGATGATGCGATAGTCCGGGTACTTGGCCAGCATGTGAAATATGAAGTTGCTTCCGATAAAACCGGCGCCGCCGGTTACGATGATATTAATAAGAATAACCTCCAAAAACGTTAGCTTTTAGTATAAAACGAATTTTACTTTGTACCTCCCTCAGTTTTTCCAAACATCTATGTATAATTTAATTATAGCACTGCAATATGCTTATTACAATCACACCAGCACTAACACTCTTTCTCCTAACCTACTTTACCTACATCACGCTCATTTTTGTTAAACACCCTATGTTGTATTTTACTGGAGCAAATATTATAATTAATGAAGAACCCTTATACAAAATCGAACCATTACGTTAAAAGGAGTGACCACGCTTATGAAAACGCCAGTATGGGTAGTTACCAACGTACAACCACAAAAGAATTATACGCTGATTTTAACTTTTGTCAGCGGTGAAAAAAAGCTTTTTGATGCTCGCCCACTTCTTGCAAAAGCAATCTACAAACCATTAAACAATCTCAGTTTTTTCCTGACAGCCAAGGCTGATTGCAGTTCTGTGGCCTGGAGCGATGAAATTGATATTGCACCGGAATATTTATATGAGTACAGCATTCCTTTACAGGTTTTTTGAGCTGTTGATTAGATTATCTCACGTAAGATAAACAAAGGAGGGACTCGCAACTATGGATAATTTCAGCAAGCAAATTTATGAGGCTGGCATTAATGACGGAAGAGCTGAAGGCAAGGCTGAAGGCAAAGCTGAAAGCATCAAAAATCTTATGTCTACAATGAATGTCTCCATTGACCAGGCCATGGATATTTTAAAAACACCGCCCGAAGAGCACCAGTACTTCAAGGACCTGTTAGCTAAGGAGCAGTAGGCTCCTGTTCAAAAAGCGCCTGCCATTTGGCAAGCGCTTTTTCTATTGCACGATATTTAAGTATAATTTTCAAATACTAAAGCGATCAAAAACACCGGCATCTGCCGTACCCTCGGTACGGCGGACGTCGGTGTTTTCACGTCTAAGCCTAAGCTTTATTAATCTCTTCTAAACAAATCTCTGGTATATACTTTTTCCTGCACATCATCAAGGCAGCTGTCATAGCGGTTTGCAATAATCGCCTGGCTTTCAGTCTTAAACTTCTCCAGGTCGTTCACCACAACGCTGCCAAAGAAGGTAGTGCCATCTTCCAGCGTAGGTTCGTAAACAATAACCTTCGCGCCTTTAGCCTTAATACGCTTCATTACGCCCTGAATGCTGCTCTGACGGAAGTTGTCGGAGTTGGATTTCATGGTCAGGCGGTATACGCCGATTACAGGCTCCTTGCCTTCCTTCTGGGCATCATATTCAGCATTTGCTTCATAACCACCGGCAATTTCCAGTACGCGCTCAGCGATGAAGTCTTTACGTGTTCTGTTGCTTTCAACAATCGCTTCGATGATGTTTTCCGGTACGTCTGCATAGTTTGCCAGCAGCTGCTTGGTGTCCTTCGGCAGGCAGTAACCACCATAGCCAAAGCTGGGGTTATTATAATGGCTACCAATACGCGGATCAAGGCAAACGCCGTTGATGATTTGCTGGGTATCCAGTCCCTTCATTTCTGCATATGTATCAAGCTCGTTGAAGTAGGAAACGCGCAGTGCCAGATAGGTATTGCTGAACAGCTTAACAGCTTCTGCTTCGGTGAAGCCCATGAACAGGGTGTCGATGTTCTCTTTGATTGCACCCTCCTGCAGCAGGCCAGCAAAGGTATGCGCAGCCTTCACCAGACGCTCGTCCTCCAGGTCGGTGCCCACGATGATGCGGCTCGGGTACAGGTTATCGTACAGCGCTTTGCTTTCACGCAAAAATTCCGGGCTGAAAATAATGTTCTTGCTACCGGTTTTTTCACGGATGCTTTTGGTGTAGCCAACGGGAATGGTGGATTTGATTACCATAATCGCATTGGGGTTGTACTGCATAACCAGCTTGATTACTGTTTCTACAGCACTGGTATCGAAAAAGTTCTTTTTACTGTCGTAGTTGGTCGGTGCAGCGATAATAACAAATTCTGCGTCCTTATAGGCCATTTCTGCATCCAGCGTAGCAACAAGGTTGAGGTCCTTTTCAGCCAGATATTTTTCAATATAATCGTCCTGAATCGGGGATTTTTTGTTGTTGATCAGTTCAACCTTTTCCGGGATAATATCAACGGCCTTTACTTCATTGTGCTGCGCAAGCAGCGTAGCCAGGGAAAGACCAACGTAACCAGTACCGGCAACGGCAATTTTCATGTTCATCATACTCCTTTATTTATATAATCAGCAGTTATAAAATTTCTTGTACCATTCAGCAAATTTGCGCAGACCTTCGCGCAGCGGTGTGCTCGGCTTAAAGCCAAAGTCACGCTCCAACGGCGTTGTATCGGCATAAGTTACAGGCACATCGCCAGGCTGCATGGGTACAAGCTTTTTGTGTGCTTCAAAGTCATAATCAGCAGGCAGTACTCCTGCACGCAGCAGCTCTTCCTGCAGAATGGTCACAAAGTCCAGCAGGTTTTCCGGATGGCTGTTGCCAATGTTATATACCTTATACGGCGGCAGCGGCAGTCCGTCTTCGCCCAGCTTGCGCTCAGGCGGTGCCTGCATTACGCGCTTTACGCCTTCAACGATGTCGTCAACGTAAGTAAAGTCGCGCTTGCAATTGCCGTAGTTAAAGATTTCAATGGTTTTGCCTGCCAGCAGCTTGTTGGTGAAGCCAAAGTAGGCCATGTCCGGGCGGCCTGCAGGACCATATACGGTGAAGAAGCGCAGTCCGGTTGAGGGAATGTTGTACAGTTTGCTGTAGGCATGTGCCAGCAGCTCATTGGATTTTTTGGTGGCAGCGTACAGCGATACAGGGTTATCTACCTTGTCATCGGTGGAATACGGCACTTTTTTGTTGGAGCCATATACGCTGGAGCTGGAAGCATATACAAGATGCTCTACGCCCTTGGCGCCGTTATCGTAGGAGTGACGGCAGGCTTCCAATATGTTGTAAAAGCCAATCAGGTTGCTTTCGATATAGGCATCAGGATTGGTGATGGAATAGCGCACGCCAGCCTGTGCAGCCAGGTTTACTACTATTTCCGGTTGGTAGTCGGCAAAGATTTTATCTATCAGCGCTTTGTCGGCCAGGTTGCCTTTGATGAAGGTCCATTGGGATTCGCTGTGTTCGGCAGCGCTGGCAGCAATCTGCTCCAGACGGTATTCCTTGATGGATACGTCGTAGTAGTCGTTCATGTTGTCCAGACCGATGATCTGCACAGGTGACAGGGAGCGCAGCAGCTCCAGGACGAGGTTGCTGCCAATGAAGCCGGCAGCACCGGTTACTAAGATTGTTTGCATGATATACATATCTCCTTACACGAGCATAATAGTATGCTATGTTATATTATACCACTATTGAATAAAATGTTCTTTAATACTTTGTAAAAAATTACCTGCTATTATTGATGATTTATGGCGCAGTTGATATTTATTTTGTGCTTTACTGTTAATTCAGCAGAAGGTCTTTTTTAAGGATTTCTTGGTTACATATCACTGGCGATGTTTCGCTTTATATGCTAATCTCTGCTTACTCTACAATCCCCTTCAGATATTCCAAGAACTTATCCTTCAAATCCGGTCTGCGCAGCGCATATTCTACCGTTGCTTCCAGATAGCCTTGCTTGTCGCCCACGTCGTAGCGACGACCAACAAAGTCATACGCATACATGGCCTGTTCTTTCGCCAGCACTTTCAATGCATCAGTAAGCTGAATTTCACCACCACGTCCAGGTTCAGTATGCTCCAGGATGGAGAATATCTCTGGTGTGATTACGTAGCGTCCCAGCACTGCCAAACGACTAGGTGCTTCCTCCACTGCAGGCTTTTCTACCATGTCATTTACCTTGAAGATACGCTCCGCTTCCGTTGCTTCGCTTGCTACAATACCATAAGAGGATACCTTCTCCTGCGGTACTGTCTGACAGCCAAGCACGCTTGCTCCAGTGTTGTTATATACATCCATGAGCTGCTTTAAGCAGGGATATTCATCATTATAAACAACGTCATCACCTAAAAGCACTGCAAAGGGTTCATTGCCTACGAAGGATTTGGCACACAGGATGGCGTGTCCCAATCCTTTGGGTTCCTTTTGGCGGATATAGTGCAGATTGATGTTGCCAATGGCTTTGACCATTGCCAGCAGCTCGTCCTTACCATGCTCACGCAGGTTTTGTTCCAGCTCAGGGTTATAGTCAAAGTGGTCTTCGATGGAGCGTTTGTTGTGGCCGGTGATGATTAAGATGTCTTCAATGCCGGAAGCAAGTGCTTCTTCAATGATGTATTGGATTGTGGGTTTGTCTACGATTGGCAGCATTTCCTTGGGGCAGGCTTTTGTTGCGGGCAAAAAGCGGGTGCCTAAGCCTGCAGCAGGGATTACAGCTTTGGTTATTTTTTTCATCTTCAACAGCTCCATTTCTTTTACAATTACTCTTATATCTATTTTTATTTAAGCAGTTCTTTGCTGCTTGCAATCAGGTCTTCAGCAATTTGTTCTGCCTGCGCTTTGCTTTCACCAATGGCGTAAATGTAGGTCTTTAATTTGGGTTCTGTACCGGAAGGACGCACAATCACCGAGCATTTATCTTCCAGTGTGAATTGCAGCATATTTTCTGCAGGCAGGCCGTTGACGCCTCCTGCATAGTCAAGCACAGAGGTTACTTTTTTGCCTGCAAGCTCCGCCACTCCCTGACGCAGGTTGTTCATTATCTGCTGCATTTTTGCCAACCCAGTGCTGCCATCAAATTCGTAGCTACAGGTTAGGTTTATACTATAGCCATGCTTTTTATACAGTTCTGCCAGCTTTTGCAGGATGCTGATGCCCTGTGTTGCATAGTAGCTATACATTTCACAAATCAGGTAAGCAGCATTTACGCCATCTTTATCGCGTACATAAGGTCCGCTTAAATAGCCACAACTTTCTTCAAAGCCAAATATGTAATTGCCTGCCATGCCTTTTTGTTCTAACAGGCCAATTTGCTCACCAATATATTTGAAGCCTGTCAATACGTTGATGGTTCTTACACCATAGCTTTGGGCAATTTGTTCTGCCATTGCTGTTGTTACAACAGTTTTTATCATGACTGCAGCTTCTGGCAGCTGGTGATGCTTGCTTCTTTGGCTACAGATGTAATCTAAGAGGAGTACACCTACCTGGTTGCCTGTCAGAATCTGGTATTCATCGTGCTCATCTCTTACGGCGATGCCTACGCGGTCGCAATCCGGATCGGTTGCCAGCAAGAGGTCAGCGTTGTTGGTTCTGGCGTATTCTATGCCTAATTTCAGTGCTTCAGCAAGCTCAGGATTAGGATATGGGCAGGTTGGGAAGTTACCATCCGGTAGTTTCTGTTCCGGTACTATTTTGATGTTGGTGTAGCCTGCTTCTGCCAATATCTGGGTAACTGGCTTTAGTCCTGTGCCGTTCAACGGTGTATATACTATTGCAGCGTTCTTTTGCACTTCTTCGCCAAACAATACGGATTGCTGCTTTACTTCTTTTAGGAAGGCATTATAGACAGCATCATCTATATAGCTGATTTGTTTGCTGGCAAGTGCGGTTTGAAAGTCTGCTTTTTTTACGTCTTTAAAGATATCCAGCTTATTGATTTCTGCAAGGATGCTGTTGGCTGCTTCTGTAGTTATCTGGCAGCCATCTGCGCCATATACCTTGTAGCCATTGTATTTTGCAGGATTGTGCGATGCTGTTATCATGATGCCTGCAGCGGCCTTTAAATAACGTGTAGCAAAGGATACTGTCGGCACTGGCATCAGCTCAGGCCAGATATGAACCTTGATGCCGTTGGCAGCGAAGACTGCTGCTGTTATTTCAGCAAATTTGCGGCTGTTGTTTCTGCTGTCATAGCCTATTACGACAGCGGGCTGCGTCTGCCTTTGCTTCAGGTAGTTTGCTACTCCCTGCGATGCTCTGGCAACGATATAGCTGTTCATGCGGTTGGTGCCAGCGCCCATTACACCACGCAATCCGGCGGTGCCAAAGGCAAGCTCACAATAGAAGGCGTCTTCTATTTGTGCTTTGTTATTTTGTATTGCAACAAGCTCTTGATGAAGTTCTTGGTTATCTGCAGTATGCTGCAGCCAAATGTTGTATTCTTCGTTTATATTCAATTGCCTTTCAGCTCCTTTTTGTTTCAAAAAGCGATATTTTATAATATCTTAGCAGGAATCCCGACTAATGTCGCTCCTTCAATATCACAACTCTTATTTACGACTGCATTAGCTCCTATTCTGCAACCATTAGCAATATTTATATCGCCAAATAATTTTGCTCCAGGTCCGATGTACACATTATCTCCTAATTTGGGAGGTTCGCCACCATTAGCACCCAGATTAACTCCAACATGTATACGTAAATTTTTTCCTATCTTGCATCTTCCATTGATGATAATAGGTCCTACATGAGCTATGCTCAAGCCTTCATCGCAGACATTTAAGGGAATATGAATACCATACTTGTTCTGCATCAATCTTAGACGTAATAAATAAAAGATGCCTAAAATCTTATTACCTTTGTTATGATGATATTCAGCCATTCTTAAGTTATATACATATCCATATAAAATGTCTTTCTCTCTGATGCCTAAAGGAATCCTTGTCCCCCCCCGAGGGAAATATATCTTTCTCTCGATATTTAAGCAATGCTTGAGTTTTTCCTTAGTGTCTATCATAATACCCTCCATATAATATCTTTAATTTTCACCGATTATCTCTGTTTTTCGTAGTTTTTCATGTCATTCAAATCAATTCCTTTATTCGCAGTAGCTGACAAATAAAGGATAAATTATTTGGTATGTTGTTGCAAGGTGTCCCGCTTTTTTAGTGAAATATCCTTGCTAATATTGGGGAATTTTGATGCTTTTTTGAGGTACTTTTAGTGTATCATATACAACAAAAACTCGTGCCATTATTATTATATCCAGAAGTTGCTTATTGTGGCAGTACCGTTTTTAGTGTGGCAATTTTACCGTGAAGATGTGGCAATTTAATCGTAATATACAATTAATTTACACGAATTGTAAAATAATGTTAATTTCTAGTACAAAAGTCTTATTGTTTATGTGAAACCTCTAGCAACCTTCTCCTTTCTTCTTGATTCATAGAAAATCTATAAACTACCATTATATAAATAAATGCATATATCGCTACTTTCATAGTAAATAATAACTTGCCTTGTAAATTCCATATATTATTACCTATAAAACCGATAGCAGTTACTACCACTATGGGTAAGCTTATATGCCATATTCCTTTCCAAAATTTAGCAATATCCAATCCAGTAATTCTTGCATAATACCAGTTCATTACTACACCATTCCCTATAAACATCGCTAAACCTGTAGCAAAAGCACAACCAATACCACCAAATTTTATTGCTAGAGGTATTGCTAAACATAGATTGAAAATACCCATAACAAAGTACACCTTGGCACGAAAATCATATCTATTTTGAGCCTGTAAAATAGCAAGCCCAATATTTTGAATTAAATCAATTGTGAATGGAATAATTATCAAAAGTGTTATACAATACGCTTCATCAAAGCTCGCACCAGCCCACATATGAATAAATTGCCTACCAAAAATTATAAAACCGCTAGAGAATAATGCTAGTAAAAAGTACTGTAAGCGACCTATCCTAATAAACAAATCAGTAAGGCTGCTTATCGGTTCATTTTTCGCAATAAGCTCTGTAACGTGCGGTAGATAGACACTAGAGATAGTTGTAGACAATGTCATATAGTTCATATAAATGAGTGCAGCTATAGAATAAACTGCTACCGCATCTGTTCCGCTAACAATACCAAGAATAACCTGATTAGTTTTAAAGAAAATTTGGTCAATCAACATCACAGCGAATATGCTCAATGCTAGCTTTTTAAATTCTCTATACATTTCCCCATCCCAAAAGTGATAACGTATTTTTATATGCAACTCTGCAAAGCAATAGTATATACGTGCAATTATAAGCACTAAATTAAGAAAAGTCTGTACACCTGCTACTGCAAGAGCACTAGGAAGGCTTTGTAATACTATTACTATCAATAACGGCTGTAACAAAAGTTGTACTGTCTCCGAACACTTTAGAAACAGAAAGCGTTCATGAGCATTAATTACAGCACGGAAAATCATAGTCGAAATAGTTACTACCATATTAAACAATAACAGGGCAAAAAGCTTTTGCGCTGATGAAATTTCTACAATTGTCATACTTTTAGAAAATAATATAGGAAGAAAAGTATAACACACGCAACCAATCACTAAAAGCATCATAGTAATCATAACATAAGCACGTAGAGCAAATGCAAGTATATTTTCCATACGGATTTTATCTCTTAAAATTTTATATTTAGTATAAAATCGTACCACCGCAGCACTGAGTCCGAAATCCATAATAGAAAAATATGCTATAAAAGAACCTATCAGCTGATATAATCCGTATTCACTCTTACCAATATAGTGTAATAGAATAGGAACATAGGCTAAGTTTATAAGGACCTGCAAAGATATATTAAAATAGCTGACGATAATTCCTAACTTACGTTGATTCATAAATATTTCCTTTAAATCTGATAATCTTATCTTAATTTTAACATTCACTTTTGTGCTTTTTAAATAAGATTAGAGTGAATATTTTATATAAATATTACAAAACAAGTTGCTTTTTATAAAGCATTCTCGTAAAACAAAATATACTTTCTTGTAACTTCTTCTGTAGAAAACTTACTTACATCATAATTTACATGCATCCCATGTTCTCTTTGATAATCATCTATAATCTTTTCTGCCCATACTTTGGCACCATCGTTAAGTGGCAAATATGTAACACCACCGCAATCTGTGGCTCTAGGCACTGCATCGGATGCATAGCACTTAACTCCCATTGCTTGAGCTTCTATTAACACAATGCCAAAGCCTTCATGCAATGACGGAAATAGAAAGCCAGAAGATTGACTTAGTAGCTTTGGCATATCTACATCACCAGGCATTAAAACAACATTATCTTCAAGCTTCCTTTGAATGATTTCCTTATATAACAGTTCATTATATTCACTATTACTATTGCCCATCAGAATTAATTTTACGTCTGGCCTTTTTTGCTTTATATATTCAATAACTTTTACTGAAAATATTTGGTTTTTAGTTACACTGTAAGTTCCAACCTGCAAAAGCTGTAAATTACTTTTTTTATTTAAGTCATATTTTTCAGAATTAAATCTCTTATTATCATATGGATTCATAACTATCCTTACGTTCTCTTGAGATTTAAAAAAAGACAATCCTGCTTCTTGGGAACATGCAATTTTTATTGTCGCGTACCTTTCAATTTCTTTTTTACGATAATTGTTCAATAAGCCTGCTATAATGTTAGTTTTTCCTGATATAACGTGGGTATGAGCAATTCTGACTTTAATCCCACTAACTGCTGCAGCTTTTAAAATAGGCGCACTTTCATATTCATCGTGACAATGAATAACATCATATGGTCCATTTTCTTTCAGAATCTCCAAGACCTTGTTATATAAATGATTACCTCTAACATAGTAATCTAATCTTTTTCTAAAAGAATTTTTGCCACTATACCGCGGAATTCTAAATATTTTTCCCCCGTAGCTTTCAAACTCATCATCATAAAATCTTCTTTCATCAGTAAAAAGAAGAATATCAAAAATATATTTATCTTTAAGACTTCTAACGATACTCATTATGACAGCTTGGACACCGCCATTTCCTAATCCTTCACAAGATACCATTAAGACTCTTTTCATATTAAGCCTCCGTCTATATCCCTCTTCTATATTTTAAAATACATGTTAACAGTTCCCTATGTGCCTCACATTCCAAACAATTTATGATGTTTAACTTTTCGCTTTCACCATAAATCCATTTTAACAGAAGATAGTTTGTTAACTTATTGAGTATCCTAACTGGTAAAAATGTGGAGACTCTTCCAGAAAGTTTGTAATAATAATTTTTGCTCATAAAATCTGCAAACTGATAATAGTTTTCCTCAATAAATTTTTTATCTATTATTTGTTTACTTCTGCTTTTGAAACCTTCTAAAATGCTACTATCATCACTTAACTTAACAGTATTTCCATTTTTTTTAATAGGAATATATTTAATTTCTACTTTGCTGTCTTTACTAAATTCTAATTCTATCAGTAAAGCGCTATTCCAGAATTCATTATCGTCTGCATCAAACAAAAAGTTTCCCTGACCATAAACTATAGTACCTTCATGCCACTTTTCTTCGCAACCTATACAATGGCTGTGCTGGCAGACAACAATGTCTGCACCCTTATCCACAATCTTTCTGCAAACCTTTTGTAAATAAGGTGATGGATACCGATAGTGTTCTTTGCCACCGTGATATAAAACAATTACATAATCACATTGCTTCTTTAACTCCATTACATGATCTAAGCTGTTCAAAGGATCAAAAGGATTGGCACCCGGAGTATTTTCTGTAGCAATAGTAAATTCATGCTCTGCACAGCAATAGATGCCTATTTTATTACCATCCTGTTCGAAAATATATGGTTTTGCTGCTTCTTCTAAATCTTTACCTGCACCTGCATAAGCAATTCCATGTTTATCCAAGAGGCTCATGGTAGAATTTAAACCTTGCTCCCCTTGGTCTAAAATATGGTTATTGGCAAGCGTAAAAAAATGCAGATTAATAGCTTTTAAACCAGCAATTGTTTTCGTAGGTGCAATAAGATTCGGACCACATTTTTTTATCGGCGTACTCATATCAGTCAAAGGAACCTCTAAATTGAAAATTGTGAAATCTGCATTATCTAACAGCTTTTTTATGTCATCTCCAATTAAAGTTTCTACATCTGCATTAGTAAACAAATTAGCATTAGACTCTGTTGGCACTATATCAGCACCAATTATGCACTTAACCATAAGAAATCTCCTTTTACTTAGGTAGCTTAATCCAACTGCCTAATAATTCATCAGCATCACCACAAAACAGATTATAACCAGAGCCATCAAAAAAAGTTAACTCACCAAAATATAACCTGTTATTCGTGAAATACCAGTCTACTCTAACATGAATCAACTTCTTCGATAATAACCTAGATAAATGCATCATTTCTTTTAAAAATGCCGGTTTAGGCATTATCTCATCCGTTTTTGGCAAATCATACTGTTCAATATCAGTTTTATTCCAAGACTCATCATAACAATCTTGTGTATGCTGGCTATTAAATCGTCCCCTATGAACCTCAATGATTTTGGGTTCTCCATTAAAACATAAAACTTTATAGTCGGATAATTCTTCTTGCGGCGCCCTTAATATAACAATAAATTCTTTTAAATTAATTATAAAAGTTTCTCCCCCCCCAATAATATCATCAGGAAGCTTAATCCATTCTCCTAAACGTGAATCCCAATAGTCATCAGTAAAACTACCCATTCCAGATGCTGGATAAAATGTTAATTCTCCAAAGTATATTTTTCCTTCAACATCATAAAAATCAGCTCTTAAAAAAGTCATTCCTGCTGTGAGTTTTTCAGCCAGCTCACACATCTTTTTCAAATTATGCGTCATTTTTATACTTTTATCATAGACTGGAGGCAATGCTGCTTCTCCAAAAGGCAAAATACCTCCACTTGTATCATAATAGTTTGCATGATGTTCAATAAATCTATCATAATCAACTTTGAAGCACTTAACTTGACCACCGAAGCAAAAAAACTTATAGTCATATAAATCGTTAGTTCGTGTATCAGTCATGTATTTCTCACAAATAATTTTTCTAGGAACGTCTTTATACGGCCATTCACGACTGGTAAGATAGTAATCCTGTTTTAAGCCTTTCCTCAACTCTGCTTTAACCTTTTCAATATTAAGCTTACTCTTATCCTTGCATATGCACATTCCCAATCCAGAATTATGATTACACTTCAAAACAAATTGATTCGGCAAAGAATCAAAATCAATATCATCCGGATTGTCCCAAACACCTAATAAGGGAATAAGATATTCTTCGCCAATAGTATCAGCAATGTACTTACGTACAGCGTACTTATCTACCATAATTGTATATTCAGGTTTGCGATCATGCAGCTTTAACCACTGAAGCTTTTCGTTAAAGGTCTTGGGAGAAGATAAGTTTAATTCTTTTCCCATGCATGCTTTATACTTTCGTTTTAAATATTCTTCATCGTCCACATTATCGTAGAACCCCTGACCAGCTAATATTATGAAGCGATAATCTTTGTTTGTCAAAAATTTATTGAACGCATAAAAATATCTTTTTATATCCATTTTATCTAACCTTTCCACGATTATTGTATTTAATAAACAGAAAAAACATCATTATATAAAAATATGTGTTTTTAGAGTAATATGATACAGCACCGAAATCCATTGCCAATTGCAATAAAATCATAAGCAGTATCGCGATCTTTATTCCGCTATAAAGGCTCCAATCTATTTTTAGTTTATAAATAATATAGATATATATTGAATAAAAAATACTGGTTCCAACAATACCTCCACTAGCTAATAATTCCACGTAATTATTATGCAAATATGTTATGAAACCGACATGCTGTAATAATAACAAACGAGCATTATCAATACCTATACCAAAGAAAGGTGTTTCAAAAAACTGTTCCAAACCAATTTTCATAAATTGCTGCCTCAACCAGGTTGAATGGTCTATAGTACCGGTACCTGTAACTAATGCTATCAATCCTTCCATTCTGTAATTTAATGTATCAAACATCTGCATAGATAAAACTACAGAAAAAAACAGAACCAATATGCTAAGAATAACACTAAATTTTAATAACGTTTTTAAAATATTTTTACTAGCATATTTAAATAAATACAAACAGGTAATACCAAGAATCAAAACTACTAAAGCCTTTCGACTGCCTGATGCTGCAACAATTATTAATGAAATTAGCATAAATGGAAATTTAAATATAGATTTTTTGTTTTCGCAAATTATATAATATGCACTTACTATTATCGCATTAGCACAAGCTATACCAATAGAATTTACATTTGCGAATTCATTATCCAGCCTTACACCAGAAGCTAAGCCTTGTTTTATAAATTCTATTCCATAAAAAAACACCGTATATATTGCCAACCCATATCCAGCATATTCTATACAACTTAACAAAAAATTTTCATCAAAATTTCTAGAATAATGATTATATAACACTGACATGCATATTAATATCTGCAGAATAGTAATTCCCTTTGATACTGCCAATTCACTATTATTAGCCCATAATGATGACAATAAACAAAAAACAGCAAAAGAAATTCCCCATAAATGGTACAAAGAAAATTTCACTTTGCTTTTGAATTCATTAAACATAAAATCTAATATAAAAATGCAAATAGTTATTCCTAATAAAATAAGACTTATATACTGACTTGCATCCAAAACATTAAAGGAGCATAACAATATAACTGTTAGAATCCATATTATTCTTTCAAATACGCTATTTACCCTGATTTGCATTATTTATAACTCCATTTTTTAATATCAATCCCACAAATCTCTTCATACAACTATCTATATCATAACCAGCATTCTTCATCTTATCGCCATAGCAAAAACGGTTCTCCTTATCTTTTTCAAACAATGTTAATGCTTTATCAGCCCACGATTCAGCAGAATCACTTAAAGACATAAAATTAACGCACGCAGTAACTTCTGCTTCTTCCGTAATTGTATCTGCAATCACACAAGGCAAACCAGTAGCCTGTGCTTCGATTACTGTATTAGGCATACCCTCATAAAAGGACGGAAATACGAAAACATCCATTGCCGAAAGCAGTGCTGGAACATCAGACCGAATGCCAGTAAAAATTACAGATTCTCCAATACCTAAAGCCTTGATTTGCTCTTTAATTTCATTCTTCTTTTCGCCGTCGCCAACAAGCATTAGCAACGCATCCGTTTTCTGTTTTAATACTTCAGCAAAAACCTCAATTAAGAACTTATGATTCTTTTGTTGGTTAAATCTGCCAATATGTCCAATAACAAGCTGCTCATCAGCTATGCCAAACTCTTTTCTAATTTTTTCTCTGTTGTCTTTATCAAATTTATAAACATTTAAATCTACGCCATTATGAATAAACTTAACTTTGCCTGCCTCTACCTCTGCTTTACCAAAGGTAAACTCAGCAGCGAAACGTGACGGAGCAATCTTTACATCAGTCATAATATTTAAGAATGGTCTAAGGAAATCATTAACTAATGTCCCCAATTTACTATTGGATGAACCAGCATTACAAGAACGCACACACAAAACCCTTGCGCCGCCAATTTTAGCAGCTAATAAATCATATACACCTATTGGTGTATCACATAACTTTAAAACATGTGTATACCGGTTATCCTTTACCACATCATATATTGCTTTAAACGTTTTTATGGGGTGCTTTGTTCTTAACGGCACTCTGAATATACGTCCGCCAAGATCAATTACTTCCTTTTCGTAAAAGCCAGATTTAGCAGACACGATAAAATCTATCTTGTAATCTTCCGGTAAACTACGAAAAATTTTCATCATAAAAGTTTCTGCACCGCCAGTATTTAAAGAAGCTAAAATAACCAATAACCTTTTTTTCATAAGCTATATTCCTCTTTATTATCTTTCGATTTTCTTAAACAAAATTTTGATTGCATTCTTAGGCAGATACTTTTCTGCTTCGACTAAATTGGTGGCTTTCATGTCATTAACCTTATCTATTGTACTCAAAACCTTAACTAACTCAGCCTTTAAGTTTTTCTTAATTATAAAACCTATTTTCTCATCTTTAACAATCTCACTATTATATCTCCAATCGCTAGCTATAACAGGGACACCAGCTGCCATTGCATCTATTAATGTTCCCGCAAAACCTTCCCCTTCATAATACGTTGGAAATAAAAGCATAAAATAATCTTTCAAAACCTGTGTTGTTTTATCAAAATCAACTAATCCCTTATATTGAATATATGTCGGAAATCTTTCCTCTAATTTTTTAAACCAATCAACCTGATTGCTATCTATCTGTCCATATATATCCAATGTATATACAATTCTTCCCAATTCTTCATTTACTCCAATAACTGCATCAACAGCATCTTCAATACCTTTTTCTTTCATAACTCGTGAAAACGTACACAATTTATACGGTTCCTCTTTCGCGTATACCAACTCTTCTGTTTTTAATATATTTAACTCTTTGCAATTAGGCATAATAGCTATATTATAAAACCCCATTACTTCAAGTTTGTTTTTCATCGTATTTGTTTCCACATAAATACAATCAAACTTCATCAATGCTTTACGTAGAAATTTACGTTTTGCAACAAACTCTGGCAGCCAGCCACCAATTACCACATAATGCAATTTTCTATGGTAAAATCTATTAATAAACGCTAATATTGGAGCAAAAAGCATTAAGCTGTTTTGAGCAGGAAATATAATAACATTCTTGCAGCTTATTACCAGACCTATTAAATTGGTAATTATCGAAAACAATCTTTTTTTACCACCATAGGTATCTACTTTTTTTACCTCATTGTTACCAAACTCCCTTTGTAATTCTTTGGTAACAATCTTAGTCTTAACAGTTTGTCCATCTAAAAAATTCTTGCCGCCACCAAAATGACCACATACGCCTATCTTAACCATTAATCTCACCTTACTCAGCCATCTTTTTAATTTCTTTGCACCATGCTTCTAAATCAAGTTTAGCTTGCTTATTTTTTGCTTCATGGCCATTACCTTTAAAACTTAAATGCGCTAAAACGTGTTCCTTATTAAGTAGGTAGATTGCAAGTGCAAATTGAACAAGATTTATCAAGCAACTATATCAGTGG
>ERZ1026776.479-NODE-479-length-27593-cov-10.036132_pt1 | contig 27593 bp, 21 predicted proteins | sample MGYA00380125_ERZ1026776 | MGnify/ENA primary metagenome ERZ1026776 (study PRJEB33269, sample SAMEA4719761) | human gut metagenome | biome: human-associated habitat; feature: organic feature; material: feces | place: Cameroon | collected 2013-10 ...
ATTTTCATGATTCTATCATGATCCATTGTCTGATTTTCGTCCATTTCTTATATTTATGTTTATGTATTTTTATTACCATGATTTTAATGGAAAATCGCTCAGAAGGGCATTTATTTGCGTTCTAAGCCGTTTTGCCTCTCCAAAAATCTCGACAAAGATACGAAAAAATATCCATATCCAAACGCTTTATATGCAAAAAAAATGAATCTTTTAGCATTATTTGTCTTTTGAGGAAGAAAAAAAGTTGGCTGGAGGTTTGTTAATACCAAAATAATTTGTAACTTTGCACTACTTTAATTAAGAAAGGAATATAGAATATGCAAAATCCATTTGAACATATACAGAAGATTCTAGCACAGTGTGGTGAGAATGTAGCTCGCCGCCATGGCAACAAGATTACGATAGAACATCTAATCCTGGAATTTGTGCAAAAGAACAAAGAGATTAACTACATATTGGAGACAGGATTTAGGGTCGATATCAACGTTCTTGAAAATTCACTCAATCAAGAAATTGCGAAAGCGCCAAATTCCAACTCTGAAGAATCAGAACAGGGGGCTCCTTCCTTGGATGCGACTGCTTCCGAGCTGATGCGCAATGCCATAAAGGAAGCTTATATCTGCGACAATTCACCTTATGTAGAACCTAAGCATGTGCTTCTGGCTCTGCTCAAACAGAACAACAGTTCTATTTCCAATTTGCTTTCCGACAATGGAATCACATACGATAGTCTCAGAGAGTATCTGAAAAGCCTGAACAGAAAAGCTGATGATGAAGCAGAGCACCAGACAGAAGAGATTGCTGAGGCTGAAGATGCAGAAATGGAAACAGATGAGATTACAGAAGCTGACATTGAGGAAACTCATGATGAAAGTGACTTGGCTGTACAGGAAAATAACAAAAATGACGAAACAGAACCAGAAGAAGATATGGAACAGATAAGCAAACGTCCGAAAGCTAACCTCCTGGATTCTGACGATGAGCCCCTGGACCTCAACACCAATCCTGAAGACAATAAGAAAACAGCTAAGAAAGAGGGGAAAAAGGCTAAGACAAACACTCCTTTCATTGACAAATATGGCCATGATTTAACTCAGGACGCAGCAAAGGGAATTCTCGACCCAATGGTTGGAAGAGAAAACGAGGTACAGAGAGTGATGGAGATTCTGGGACGCCGCAAGAAGAACAATCCTGTTCTCATTGGTGAACCAGGTGTGGGTAAGAGTGCTATCGTTGAAGGTTTAGCCCAACTCATCAAGAACCACCAGTCTGCCCCACTCCTCTTTGACAAGCGTGTCATCAGCCTGGATCTAACAGGTCTTGTTGCTGGCACCAAATATCGCGGTTCTTTCGAAGAACGTATCAAGGGAATCGTGAACGAACTGGAGACGCACCCGGAAATCATCCTGTTCATCGATGAAATTCATACACTCATTGGTGCCGGAGGAGCAGAAGGTGCCATGGACGCAGCCAACATCCTGAAACCGGCTCTGGCTCGTGGAGTAATACAATGCATCGGCGCAACAACACTGGACGAATATCGCAAGAGTATTGAGAAAGACGGTGCACTGGAACGACGATTCCAAAAGATAATCATCAATCCGACAACACCGGAGGAAACACTGCGGATACTTCATAACATCAAGGGTACCTATGAGAAATTCCATGAGGTTACCTATAGTGATGAAGCGTTGGAAACATGTGTTAAGCTGACCGACAGATATATTACAGACCGTTTCTTCCCAGATAAGGCTATAGACATTCTTGACGAGGTTGGCTCGCGCGTACATCTTAAGAATGCAAGCATTCCTGATGATATTTTGGAATTAGAGCACAACCTGGAAGTATTGGTTACGAATAAGCAAAATGCCGTAGTAAATCAAAACTATGAATTGGCAGCAGCATATCGTGACCAGCAAGCCCAAATGGAGAAGATGTTGGCACGTGCCAGAGAAAAATGGCAAAACGGAGAAAACGACAGTCACCGTACACCAGTAAAAGTAGACGACATTACTGCCGTGGTGAGTAAAATGACTGGCGTTCCGGTACAACGTATGGCTGAGGCTGAGAATAACCGACTCTTGAAGATGGCTGATAAATTGAAGAGCAAGGTTATCGCACAAGATAATGCCGTAGACAAGATTGTAAAAGCAATACAGCGCAATCGAATGGGCTTGAGAGATCCTAATCACCCTATTGGTGTATTTATGTTCCTAGGTCCTACAGGTGTCGGAAAGACATACCTGGCAAAAAAACTTGCAGAAGAAGTTTACGGAGATTCCAGTGCTCTGATCCGCATCGACATGAGCGAATACGCTGATGATTTCAACTCATCCAGACTGGTAGGTGCACCTCCAGGATACGTAGGATATAATGAAGGTGGACAACTGACCGAAAAGGTTAGACGCAAACCTTACAGCATTGTCTTGCTCGATGAGATAGAGAAAGCTAGCGGCAAGATTTTCAACATGCTTCTGCAGGTACTTGACGAAGGTAGACTCACAGATGGCAACGGCCGTCTCATCGATTTCCGCAATACCATCATCATTATGACTTCGAATGCAGGAACCCGTCAGTTAAAAGAGTTCGGCAAGGGTGTCGGCTTCAAGTCTGGAAGCATAGGAAATGTAGCCAACATGTCGGACACAGATAAGGAATACGCCCGCAATGTGATACAGAAGAGCCTGAGCAAGCAGTTTGCACCTGAATTTCTGAATCGTCTTGACGAGATCATCACCTTCGACCAGCTCGACATCAATGCCATCAAGCGAATCATTGACCTGGAACTCAGTTCGCTCATCAAGCGCATCAACGATATGGGTTATGGCTTCCAGATTACAGAAAAGGCAAAGCAGCTGGTTGCAGAGAAGGGATATGATGTACAATTTGGTGCTCGTCCATTGAAGCGCGCCATCCAAACTTATATAGAAGATGGAATCTGCGAATTGCTGATGCAGGGTAAATTGAAAAAGGGAAGCATCATCAATGTCGGAAAATGCCCAGGTAAGGACGAGTTGACTTTCAAATAAAAAAATGAAGAGTCAATAACACTTCATAAAAATATAAAGCGAAGCCCCTGTGCCTGCAAAGAGCACAGGGGCTTTACTTTTCATGTAAATTCTACAAGCTATTATTAAGCGCCATCAAAGCAAGTACAGCTTCATTGTATTCATTGATAATATCGGCTTGTTTCATTCTCATATCGATTGCCTCCTTTAAGGCATTCACATATTCCACATAATTGATTTCACCATTCTCATATTCCGTGGTACTCAGACGAACTATCTCATTGGCTTTATCAATATTCTCACCATTGTAATATTGCAACTTCTTCGTGGCATTCTGCAAACGGTTATACCCCAACCGGTAATCACGTTCTTTCTCGCGGCGTTCCTGCTGCATATTCAGCTCTGCCAGCTCCCGGTCTTTCCTTGCGGCCTTCACCTTGGCCTTGGTGGCACCATAAAAAAGAGGTACCCCCACACCAATTTCAAAACCAAAGAAATTACCTTCTGTAAAACGCTGACGGTCGATATGATATGGATCCCAGCTGGAAATCAGCAACTGCGAACGCAAAGCCAGAGAAAGCGAAGGCGCATAACCGGTCTTTGCACTTTTTATCTCCTGGTCGAGTGCCTTCAAACGATCCTGCTGATACTGGGCATCAGCCGTCTGCTGGTAATTAAACGAACTACTGATAGATGAATCCAATATGATAAGATGAGATTCTGACGGCAATATAGGCTGGTCAGAATTCAGCAGATTCATCAAAATCATCTGCTGATTCTCAGCCTCCGACTTCACATTTCTCATTTCCAGCAGATTCTCATCACGCAGACGCTCTGAGGTAAGTACTTCCAACTGTCGGGTTTCGCCTGCCTTGTATCGCTTACCGGCAATATCACAATAACGATTCAGTATAGAATCAAGACGTTGAAGAATACTCAGACGATAGGTCTGATACAGCATCGCATAGTATGTAGAAGCAATTTCCTGCTTCAACTGTTGCCTGGACACATTCAATCTGCTCTTTTCCACCTGCGTCTCTGCTTTCAACTGTTTCTTCCTAGCTGCATAGACAGTTGGAAAATCGATGCTCTGAGAGAAGGTAAGTCCATTATCTGTATCACCGCTCGAAGCAGGATTCTGAGAGAAAGCCACCTCGGTTTTATCTACATCCCAAGCTGTTCCTTCCATTACCTTGGCACGTTCTATCGTTTTTCTTCCTGCCTGAAGCAAAACATTCTGCTGTTCAGCCAAATCAAAGCATTGCTGCAAAGTCATTTTCTTACCAGGCAGACTCACATCAAAAAACTGGGCATGGACTGTTCCTGGCAACAGCAATGTCATGACCAAGAATATTACCTTTCTAAATGTTCCTATATACTTCTTCATGATAAATTATTTTTTAGTAAAAGTCTTGTAGATGGCTGGCAACACAAGCAATGTGAGCAACGTACTTGTTATCAAACCACCTATCACTACAGTAGCCAACGGGCGCTGCACCTCTGCACCATCGCCCTGCGAAAGTGCCATTGGCAAGAAGCCCATAGAAGCAACAAGAGCTGTCATTAAGACAGGGCGCAAACGAACCATACAACTCTCGATGATGCGATGATGAATCACTTCAGAGAGATTGGCAGAAGTGTTATCAGGCGAAGCCTTCTCTTCACGCTGCATCTGATTCATCTGTCCGATGAGTACAATGCCATTGAGAACTGCCACACCAAAAAGAGCAATGAATCCAACACCAGCCGAAATACTAAACGGCATACCCCTGAACCATAAAGCCCATACACCTCCGATTGCAGCCAAAGGAATGGCAGAGAACACAAAGAGCGCCTCACGAACATTCTTGACTGTAGCATAGAGTAGCAGCAAAATGATGACAAGCGCTATCGGTATTACGACCATCAGACGCTGGGTTGCACTCTGCAGGTTTTCAAATTCACCACCATAATTATAATAGTAGCCATCCGGCAGCTTCAACTTTTCATCGAGAATCTCCTGTATATCTTCTACGGTACTCTGCACATCCCTACCCTTCACGTTGAATCCTACATAGATGCGACGGGCTCCATTTTCGTGAGACACCTGTGCCGGAGCTGGCTCATAGACGATATCCGCAACCTGAGAAAGAGGAATCTTAGAACCATCAGCCAATGGAATACTCAATTCCTGCAGGGACTCTGCATTACGCTGAGAAGGATCCATACGAAGCACAATATCAAACTTCTTGTCACCTTCATAAAGTGCGCCAGATACAGCTCCGGCATAGGTGGTTTCCAAGACCTGATTGATTTCATCTACGCTCACTCCATAAGAAGCCATGCGTTCATGATTGTATTTCACCTGAATCTGAGGCAAACCCGATACTTCCTCTACAAAAATGCCACTCACACCCGGTACACGCTCTATCATCTTCTTCACCTTACCGGCTTCAGAAGTCAAGACATCAAGATCCTCACCGAAGATTTTGATAGCCACGTCCTGCTTGATACCCGTCAGCAACTCATTGTTACGCATCTGTATAGGTTGCGAAATCTCAGCTTCCAAACCAGGAATCGCCTTCAAAGTTTCCTCCATCTTCTCCATCAACTCCGGAGTAGTTTCTGCAGACGTCCATTCTGCCTTCGGTTTGAGGGCAATCATGATGTCAGCACGTTCTACAGGCATCGGGTCTGTAGGAATCTCTGCACTACCAATGCGGCTCACCACCTGTTTGACTTCCGGATACTGCGCCTTCAGCAGCTTCTCTGCCTTGGTACAGCTCTCTACCATCTGAGAGAGTGAAGTACCTTGTGACATACTCATCTCTACAGCGAAATCACCTTCTTCCAAACTAGGAATAAACTCGCCGCCAAGGAACTTGAAGCCCACGATACTGACACAGAACAATCCGACAGCAGCAGTAATGACATCTTTATTGCGAGCCAGCACCCAGTCGAGAACCGGCCGATACCACCCCTGGAGCTTCTCTATCATCTTGTCAGAGAATGTCTTTCGGTTATGTACTTTACGACTCAACAACAGTGAGCTGAGCATTGGCACATAGGTAAGCGAAAGAATGAAAGCACCAAGAATGGCGAAGAAAACAGTCAGCGCCATCGGACGGAACATCTTGCCTTCAATCCCCACCAAGGTCATCAGCGGAATATACACTATCATAATCATGATTTCACCGAACGCAGCACTCTGACGGATGCGAGAAGCAGAAAAATGCACCTCTTCATCCATCTGACTCTGGGTAAGGGCAAATGGAATGTTCTGTCCGCCACTCTTACTTTGAGCCAGATAAGCAGCTCTCACTTCGGGCTGTGAAAAATGACCTGTATTAATATGTGTAACTACCGCCTCAACAATGATAACGGCTGAATCCACTATCATTCCAAAGTCGATAGCTCCGAGTGACATCAGATTGCCATCAATACCGAAAGCCTTCATCATACCGAAGGCAAAGAGCATACTGAGCGGAATCACGCTGGCAACCACCAAACCTGCACGCCAATTACCCAAGAAGATAACCAGCACAAAGATAACAATGAGTCCACCTTCTATCAGGTTTCTGGCGATGGTACCCTCTACTCTATCCACCAGGTTGGTACGGTCAATGAACGGCTCTATCACAACGCCTTCAGGCAGCGATTTCTGAATCTGCTGAATGCGCTCCTTCACTTTCCGACTTACTTCCTGAAAGTTTTCACCCTTCAGCATGATGGCAATACCAGCTACGACTTCACCTTCTCCATTGCGGGTAACAGCACCAAACCGGGTAGCATGCCCCAATTGAACCTTTGCTACATCGCCCACCTTTACAGGTGTACCACCAACAGTCTTCACCGTAATATTGGCAATATCCTTCAGGCTCTTGACGGTTCCGATTCCTCGGATATAATATTGATTGGCATTTTCTTCGATATAGCTTCCACCGGTATTGGCATTGTTCTTTGCTAGCGCATCAAACACTTCGCTAACGGTAATATTGTTAGCATTCAGCTGGTCAGTATTCACTGCCACCTCATATTGCTTCACATAACCGCCCCAACCACTCACTTCTGCAACACCGGGAGTTCCTGAAAGCTGCTTTCTTACTATCCAGTCCTGCAAAGTGCGCAATTGCGTAAGCGAGTATTTATGTTCATATCCATCCTTGGCTCTTACCGTATAATGGTAGATTTCACCCAATCCGGTAGCAATAGGTCCCATCTCTGTATCGGTATTCTTTGGTAACTCTTTCTCTACCTGAGCCAGTACTTGGCTCACCTGCGAGCGAGCCCAATAGATATCTGCTTGATCATCAAACACCAAGGTGATGACGGAGAGACCGCTACGGGAAATACTTCTACGTTCCTGAAGCCTAGGAATATTGGCGAGCGCCATTTCCACAGGAGTGGTAACATATTGTTCCACTTCCTGCGCTCCGAGAGAAGGGGCTTGGGTTATCACCTGTACCTGATTATCGGTAATATCAGGAGTAGAATCGAAAGGAAGATGAACAAGCGACCAGATGCCCCATACCATTAGGGCTATAGAGAGAACTCCAATCACCAGCTTATGGCGAATGGAATAAGTAATCAATTTCTGAAACATAAGCTTTAATCTAAAATCTTTTACTGTCTATTGATGAATAATCAACTAAAGCTTAGTGAGCATGTTCACCATGTTCGCCTGTAAGCGATGCGAGATAAAACGCATTGTCGGTAACTATCTTCTTGCCAGCCTTCAGATGGTCGCAAAGCTTCACTTCAGTAAATCCACCGCCTGTTACGCCAGTGCTAACCTCATGTCGGGAGAAACTATACTCACCCTTCTTTGGTTCTCCATTGAGAGCAAAGACGTACTGCTTACCATCGGTAGAAACAATTGCTTCAGAAGGCAAGGCAAGACATCGCTGTGAACCAGTAGCAATCTGTCCACTCACATACATACCATCAAAGAGCTTGATATGATTGATACGACTTGTTTTCAATGACGCATCATCCATTTTTACATGAACAGCAACAGATTTCGAACCGTCGTTAAAGTATTGGTTCATACCATAAACTGTACCAGACAGCTTGACTCCAGGCTGATTGGTCAAAGAGAAAGTTACGCGATTACCCACCTTCACCTTGGCCAAATCTTTCTCAAAAACATTCAGATCGCATTCCACTGCCTGAGTATTGCGAATTTTCATCAGTGGAGTCTGCATATCTGCATAACTGCCCAGACTTGCCGTCAACTGACTGACAACACCGGAGATAGGTGCACGAAGAGGAAAAGCCGTAGTAAACTTACCTTTGGCAACAGCCGAAGTAGAAATGCCCATCTGAGCGAGCTGTCTGCCAATACCCAAAAGATTGACATGAGCCACTTGGTAATCTTTTCGGGTCTGCTGTAAGGTGCGTTTCACACCTGCTCCCTGCTTACTGAGCAGAAGTTGGCGCTCCCAATCAGCCTTGGCAAGTTCACACTCCTTGGCAGCAGAGTAATACTCACGCTGAAGACTTACCACATCTGTATTTTCAACAGTAGCAACAACCTGTCCTCTATGAACAAGCTGCCCTTCTTTTACAAAAATAGATTTCACGATACCGCCCATCAAAGAGGCAACATCACCCATCGCCTGTGCACGCAGTACGAGCGATCCTTTTGCTTCTATGGTGGCATCCATCTCGCGCTCCACAGCCTCACCCATCTTCAAATCTACGGTGCTGACCTGCTTGGCAGTCAACGGGATATGATCAAAATCTACTTCTTCATGCTCATGCTCCTCGTGTGCATGAGCCTCTGAACCGGTCTGTTTCGCAAAGAAAGCGAATCCAGCCCAGGCTATCGCCGTAACAGCGACAATCAAAATGACTCTTTTCATGTTTGTCTTTTCTTCTATTTTATAATTCTACACTACAATTTCACACAACGAATCTTATCAGAAATCCGTTGGCAAAAGTACACAAAAAATCTTGCAACTCAGTTGCATTCGAATCTTCAAACCGATTTCTGCAACCAAGTGGCAAACTTGTAAAATCATAAAATAGAAGGAGGTCCCCTTCTGCTATAGCCTGCCGCCAATTCCTCAGCAAGAGGAGAAGCAGCCACATGCTGCCATCTCACTGGAATGAGTGAGAGACGAGGGAGGGTTAAAAGGGAAGGACAAGACAAGACCACAAACTGATGGTTCTCATCTACCAGCAACTTGCGGATATTCTTCACCACCTTGGAATTGACTACAAACTGATGCATTTGACGAACGCTACAGTTCTCACGATCACCTTCGCTCTCCTGATCATGATGCTCTGTATGCTCATCATTGATATTGCCGTCCTGCTCACATTGTTCTTCTACCATACAGATACGCCCTTTGTGGTGATGATGTATCATCACCGTAGATAGCATGATACTCATGGTGGCTATCCAAAGACAGAATATGTACAGTATTCTCTTCTGCATACTAAATTTTTGCGCAAAATTACAGAAAAAAAGGTTAACCACCAAGAATAACAGATGTTTTTATAGCATTTTTTCTTAAAAAAATAAAAAGACCTATACCCGAATCAAAATTATAGGCGCATTTATAAGTATTATTTCGTAACTTTGCAATCAAAATTAGTACAAATATAGAAATGAAGAAATTTTTTGCAGTTTTACAATTACTCCTAGTAGTAATGTTGGCGCAGGCGCAGATGGTGAACCCAGTCAAGTTCTCTACTTCGCTCAAGACCAATGGTACCGCAATAGCGGAAATCGTTTTTAATGGTAAAATCCAATCGGGATGGCATGTCTATTCTACAGGATTGGGAGCAGACGGACCTATCTCAGCTACTTTCAATGTCAACAAGATGGATGGTGTAGAGCTGGTTGGCAAACTTCAAGCTCGTGGTAACGAGATCAGTAAGTTTGACCCACTCTTCGAGATGAAGCTACGTTATTTTGAAGGCAGCGTTACCTTTGTTCAGAAAGTAAAGTTTGTCAAGCCAAACTACCATATCGATGCATACGTTGAATACGGTGCGTGCAGCGACCAGAATTGCCTTCCTCCTAGCGAGGCAAGTTTCAAGAAGAGTGGAAAATCTCCAGCAGTAGATGGCAAGGCTGAGACTGACAGTAAGGAAGCTACCAAGGCTAACGGTCCTGAAGTCATTGATGACGTCAACGCCAACACCGACTCTTCTTCACTCCAGGGAGTAGCTGAAAAGATGGACAGTACAGCCAATATCGATGCTGCATTCTCTGTAGATAGTGATGACGCAAAGGCATGGTGGGCTCCGGTAGTAAAAGAGCTTCAGGCTTTCGGTGGCAATAACGACATTGCAAACCACTCACTCTTCTATATCTTTATCATTGGCTTTGTAGGCGGACTTCTAGCACTTGTCATGCCATGTATCTGGCCTATCATCCCTATGACTGTAAGCTTCTTCCTCAAACGAGCTAAGAACGATAAGAAAAAGGGTATTCGCGATGCTTGTACATACGGATTGAGCATTGTTGTCATCTATTTGGTTCTCGGTCTGGCCGTTACAGCCATTGCAGGTCCTAGCACCTTGAATGCACTAAGCACCAGTGCCGTGTTCAATATCATCCTCTTCCTGCTCTTGGCAGTTTTCGCCTTCTCATTCTTCGGATGGTTTGAAATCAAATTGCCAGACAGTTGGGGAAATGCCGTAGACAGCAAGGCTTCCAGCACAACAGGTATGATCAGCATCTTCCTGATGGCTTTCACACTCGTGCTCGTAAGCTTCTCTTGTACCGCTCCTATCATCGGATTGCTTTTAGTACAGACTGTTACTTCTGGCGATTGGTTGGCTCCTACCATCGGTATGTTTGGTTTCGCTCTTGCCTTGGCTCTTCCATTTACCCTCTTCGCCTTGTTCCCATCATGGTTGAAGTCTGCTCCAAAGTCAGGTTCATGGATGGAAACAGTAAAGATTGTTCTCGGCTTTATCGAGTTGGCTTTCTCTTTGAAGTTCCTCTCTGTTGCCGATTTGGCATACGGCTGGCACATTCTTGACCGTGAGGTATTCCTCTCTCTCTGGATTGTCATCTTCGGTCTCTTGGGTCTCTATCTCATCGGCAAGTTGAAGTTCCAGGTTGACGCCATTGGTGGCGACATCCAGAAGCCTATGCCTGTACCTTGCATCATGCTCGGTCTCTGTTCTTTGGCTTTCTCTGTATATATGATTCCTGGACTTTGGGGTGCACCTTGCAAGGCTGTCAGCGCTTTCGCTCCACCTATCAATACCCAGGATTTCAATCTCAATACCAAGACCGTAGAACCAGCTTACAAAGACTACGAAACCGGTATGGCAGCAGCTAAAGCTGCCGGCAAGCCTGTACTCATTGACTTCACAGGTTTTGGCTGCGTAAACTGCCGTAAAATGGAAGCATCTGTATGGACTGATCCTACTGTTGCTGATATTCTGACCAAGGATTATGTTCTCATCTCTCTTTATGTAGATGACAAGACTCCGTTGCCTCAGCCTATGGAAGTAGAATTTAATGGAGAGAAGCGCACACTCCGTACCATCGGAGACAAGTGGAGCTATCTGCAGGCAAGTAAATTTGGTGCCAATGCCCAGCCTTTCTACGTACCAGTAGACAACGATGGCAAGCCTTTGAATGCAGCATTCAGCTTCAAGGAGGACGTCAGTGCCTATCTCGATTTCCTGCACAAGGGACTTGAGAATTACAGAAAATAATTTGGAATTATAGATTACCAGCAAATAATCTATAAATATATATATTGAATTTAATTGATTACAATGATGAACAACAAGGAAGTTCCGGTACTCCTACTCACAGGTTACCTTGGCAGTGGTAAGACCACACTGCTAAATAAGATTTTGGCAAATAAGAAAGGTATTAAATTCGCTGTTATTGTAAATGATATCGGTGAGGTTAACATTGATGCAGCACTCATAGAGAAAGGTGGCGTAGTGGGCCAGAAAGATGACTCGCTTGTTTCATTACAGAACGGTTGCATCTGCTGCACGCTCAAAATGGACTTGGTTGAACAGTTGAAGGAAATCGTAGACATGAAGCGCTTTGACTATATTGTAATCGAAGCTAGTGGAATCTGTGAACCTGCTCCTATAGCCCAGACCATCTGCTCTATCCCATCATTGGGACCTCAGTATATCAAGAATGGCATCTTGCGTCTCGACAGCATTGTAACCGTCGTTGATGCTCTACGCATGAAGGATGAGTTTGCAAATGGTTCCGATCTGATGAAGTCTAATCTTGACGAGGAAGATCTGGCTTCACTTGTTATCCAGCAGATAGAGTTCTGTAATATCATCCTCTTGAACAAGGCTGCAGAGGTAGAACCTAAGGAGCTGGAACATCTCAAGCAGATTATCCGCGCCATCCAGCCTAAGGCAGAAATCTTCGAATGCAACTATGGCGATGTAGATCTCGATTTGATTGTCAATACTCACAAGTTTGACTGGCAGACTGTTGCTACATCAGCAGGCTGGATTCAGGAAATCGAATCTGAGCGAAACGGAGGAGAGGAGCATGAGGAAGAAGAGCATGAGCATCACCACCATGGTGAAGATGATGACGAGCACGAGCATCATCACCATGGGGATCATGAACACGGTCATCATCATCACCACGACCACGACCATGACCATGAAGGTGGCGAAGTTGAGGAATATGGTATCGGAACCTTCGTATATTATCGCCGTAAGGCATTCGACCTAACTCTCTTTGATGAATTTGTAGCCAGAAAATGGCCTCGTGACGTTGTTCGCGCCAAAGGTATCTGCTATTTCGCTGATGAACCAGACATGTGCTATGTTTTCGAACAGGCTGGACAACAGAAAACTGTAAAGCAAGCAGGACAATGGCTCGCTACAATGCCAGCAGACCAATTGGCTGAGCTTCGCAAAAACAACCCACAATTGGAAAAGGAATGGGATGATGAGTATGGTGACCGCATGATAAAAATCGTCTTCATCGGACAGCACATCAAAGAACAGAAGAATGCCATCATCCAGGAGCTTGACAAATGTCTGAGCTTGTAAACAGAAGTAGAATAGTTAAAGTTGCCAAACACAATAAAAGGCATACAGCAGATGATGCCTAGCAACAAGCAAGGGCAACTTAAGGAGACTAAAGTTTCAGAATTTGAAGCTATAATAGGCTCAAAATAGAGAAAAAAGGAGAAAAATCAACGCTTAGGTGTAGTTTTTTCTCCTTTTTCGCTTTTATTTCGTTTTTTTTTGTTAAATTTGCAGCGGATTTAAGATAATAGCAGCGTAGTTAATATAATAAAGGAAAAGATAATATGAAGACTGACTTCAGACCTGCATACAAAAAAGATTTTGAAGCTTGCTGGAATGTCATAGACCAGGCAAGAAAACTCATGATTGCTTCTGGAAGACACCAGTGGACTAACGATTATCCGTCTGTTAAAGACATTAAAAATGACATAGACAATGGCAATGCTTTCGTTATCACGGTTGATAACCAAATAGCAGTCTATGGTGCAGTCATTTTGAATGGGGAGCCCCAATACGACTTCCTTAAAGGAGAATGGTTAACGAATGGAGATTACTATGTAATTCACCGTTTCGCAACTTTACCAATGTTCCAAAGAGAGGGCTTGGCTCGAGTCTTTATCGACAAGGTAAACAGCCTATGCGAAGTAGAAAGAGTACCAAGCATCAAGGTTGATACCAATTATGACAACTTACCAATGATAAATCTTCTCTCTTCGATGGGATTCTGCATCTGCGGACAAGTAAACTACGGAACGAGAGGTATGAGATTTGCATTTGAAAAAACGACTATGGAAATTGAAAAATAATGAACGATAAAATATCACTTATGAGAAGCTTGGTTGAACAACTCAATCAAGCTTCTCTTGCTTATTATAATGGTGGGGGCGAACTGATGACCGACTACGAGTGGGATGCCATGTTCGACCAACTCAAGAAATTAGAAGAGGAAACGGGTGAAATCTTACCCGACTCCCCTACCAATAAAGTTTCTGAAGACCAGATTATTGGTCAGAAAGAAGAACATGAATTTGCTGCACTATCTCTTGCCAAGACCAAACAGGTGAGCGACCTTGTCAAGTGGGCAGAAAACCGCCCGATATGGATTTCCTGGAAACTGGATGGTCTCACTTTAGTCGTTACTTACGATAACGGTATCCTCAGCAAGGTGGTAACACGTGGCAATGGGCATACAGGTACCAATATCACCCACCTGGCTCCAGCCATCAATGGCATTCCTGCAACTATCAAGGAGAAAGGACATCTTGTGGTACGTGGCGAGGCAGTCATCTCCTACGCTGACTTCGAGCAGTTCATCATTGAGAGTGAGGGTGACTATGCCAATCCTAGAAACCTGGCTTCAGGCTCGCTCTCACTGAAAGACGTAGAAGTGGTTAAGCAGCGCCATATACAATGGATTCCATTTACACTGGTATATACCGAACACGAAATCACATCGTGGGGAAAACGTATGCAGTTACTGGAAGACCTGGGACTACATCCTGTGGAACATCAGTTGATTGAGAATCCTACGGCAGACAACATCCAACAGGAAATAGATATCTTTACCCAAAAGGTAACTAACAAGAAAAACCCATTCCCTGTAGATGGTTTGGTAATCTGCTATGATGATACTGTCTATGGGGCTACAGGCTCAGTTACAGGCCATCATGCCACCAGAGCAGGCTTTGCCTTTAAATGGCAAGACGAACATGCTGAAACAGAATTAGATCACATAGAATGGTCGTGTGCTGCAAATACAATCACCCCTGTGGCAGTTTTCAAGCCAGTAGAGTTGGAAGGTACTACGGTGCAACGTGCTTCTCTCTGCAATGTAAGCGAATGTGAACGCTTAGGAATGGGTGGTAAGGGAACGAAATTGCAGGTAATCAAAGCAAATAAGATTATTCCTAAAGTGATTCATATCACTGAAGCAATAGGAACTTTCGAGATTCCTGAGTTCTGTCCTGTTTGCCATGCAGAAGCTAAAGTACATGAAAGTGAAAGCGGTACAAAAACCTTACATTGTACCAATCCGCATTGTGCAGCAAAACAGCTGAAGAAGTTCGCCAGATTTGTCAGCAAAGAAGGTCTCAATATCGAAGGGATTTCAGAACAGACTATCTGGAAGTTTGTAAATGAAGGACTGATTAGCGAATATGCTGATTTCTATAAGCTCAGAGAGCCAGAGAAAGTTTTTAAGATTTCAAACTTTGAAGGCTTTGGCAAGAAAAGCGTCAGTAATTTACTGAATAGCATTGAGAAAAGCCGTCATACCGATGGTCGTCATCTTCTCTATGCACTTAACATTCCGCTTTGCGGTGGTGATGTAGCCAAGAAATTGATAGAACGCTACCCGTTTGAGGAACTGATAGATATAGCTAAAAATAGCACCAGTTTGTTTGGCGATGATTTTGCAGACATTGATGGTATTGGACCGGAAAAAAGTACCAAGTTCATCAATTGGTTTCACGATGCAGACAATATGGCGCATGTAGAACACCTTCTTCCACATCTCGTCATCGAGAAACAGGAACCTATAGAAAAAGGTACGAAGTGTGATGGTTTGACATTCGTTGTTACAGGTGATGTACATCACTATAAAAATCGCAATGAACTGAAAGCATACATCGAAAGCCAAGGCGGAAAGGTGACAGGCAGCGTGAGCAAAAGCACCCATTATCTCATTAATAATGATGCAGAATCACAAAGCTCAAAGAATAAGAAAGCGCATGAATTGAATATACCAATCATAACTGAAGAACAATTCATCGCCCAATTTGGGGAAGAATAAGAAAAGATAATCAGGAAAAGACGAGATATAAAAATATCTCATTCCTAACTAACAGAAACGCCCTGTAAGGACAAAAGCATAAATGTTGTAAGCCTTTGCCGTTACAGGGCGTAATATCTTACCACTTCAGGTATAACCTTAGTGTTACTTCGCCTTTTTCTTTTTCAATTCCAACTTTGGAATCTTGATTTTCTGACCGCTTTTTATTGTAGAGTTACCATTGAGAGCCTCAATATAACATTCCATACCAGGACCAAGATATCTCTTACTGAGTGAAGACAGTGTTTGATGATCGCCCACTGTTACTATCCGGTCTACACCAACGATGCGATAGGCTCCGGTACGAACACGCGGGTCACTATCATATTTACCAGAGGTCACCTTGGCATGTTCAGCAGCCTTATCCAGTTTTTTCTGATCTGCCATCTTTTTATCAGCCACAACTTTCTCTGAAACCTTCTTATTATCTGCAAGCTGAATATGATCTGATTTCTGATTCTTTTCAGACATTGCTTTTTCTGCAGCAATCGTTTTTAAGGAATCAGCCTTTTCTGCTGCCTTGACAGCTTCGCTGGCTTGTGCCATGCGCAAACTGTCCTGTCTGGCTTTTTGCTGTAGAATCTGTTCTTGGCTTTTAATCTTAGCAAACTTCATGACAGATTCTTTCCCCTCCTTATATTGAGCCAATTGCAATGCCAGATGATCACGCTGAGCAGCCATCTGACCATAATTGAAAGCAAACCAACCGAAACCACCTATTAATAATAATAAGGTGATACTAGCCACAATCACCATATATTTTGGAATGATAAAATGACGACGACGAATCTCAGCTTCGTCATCACTCTCTGCTTCATTATCTGAAATATCCTTCCGGCTGTTATCAGATACATTTGCAGCAAACTCCTCCTTTGGCTCCTCTAAAGAATCAGAAACCGGTAATTCATTGGAAGTTTCACCATGAGACTCTACTGTTTCAGCACAAGAATCCATGGTCTCCTCCATTACCTTTTCCGACTCTTGAACAGATGTATCTAATACAGATTCTTTTTCTTCAGAAATTTCAGCAGTTTCTTCTCCAATAACCACAACATTACTTTCTTCAGATGGAGTTTCTGGAATATCAAGAAAATCTATAACCCCACTGGCTGTGGATTCTGTAGAGAATGAATTTTCAGGCAACAAAGGTTCAACAACATCAACGGCAGGTTTTATTACTTCCTGTTCCCTCTCTTGTTCTTCATCCTCTAAACTATCCTCATATTTCTTATCAATAGAATCGAAATCTACGCCCTCATTCACTACCACTGTCTCAAACTGAGCAAAAGGCTTGTTAACGATTTCCTTAAGAATATTATCTGGAGTAAAAGATATCTTGTCACGCCCCTCAATAATGATGCGCTCACCTGTATTCACATCTACGCTCTCACGATCCTTTACAGAAGTAACCTTGAAAGTGCCAAGCCAACGCATCTTAACCATCTTGTCTGCAGCAAGACCTTGATGGCAGACATCAAACATTTTACGAATAAAAAGTTCTGACTCAATCTGGCTCAGTCCACTCTTCTCGACCAATTTTTCAGCCAATACATTCAGACTATTCTTACTCATACAGCATCCCCTCCATTTTTAAGTTTCTCCTTAACAGCAGCTACCGGACGGAATCCTAATACGAGCTTTGGTGGCACCAACTGGCGTTTTTTGGTAGTAGGATTTACCACCACACGCTCCATACGCTTCTTTACCTCAAACGTGCCGAAATTGGGGATGGCAACTACCTCGCCATCCTCAAACTCGGTTATCATAGCATCAATAACCTTGCGCACCAACTTCTGAGTATCATCTTGCGAATATCCAGTTTGCTGAGCCAACTCAGCGACAAATTCCTTATTATTCATAAGCTTTTATTTATTTCACCACCTCACCGTAGAGGTCGAACTCTTCGCTAGAAGTAATCTTTACATTGTAAAAACAGCCCACACGCAGGCGCTTTTCAGTAGCACGAATCAAAACTTCCGGATCTACTTCCGGTGAACAGAATTCTGTACGACCAATATAATAATCACCCTCCTTACGGTCGATAATAACCTTTAAGACCTTACCTACCTTTTCAGCCTCAACATCGGCACTGATATCCTGCTGAAGAATCATCAGTTCATCGAGTCGGCGCTGCTTCACATCAGCAGGTACATCGTCCTCATAATGGGTAGCACTATAGGTTCCTTCTTCTTCAGAATAAGCAAAGGCTCCCATACGCTCAAAACGCTGTTCACGTACAAAATCCATCAATTCGTCAAAGTCTTCCTTGGTCTCCCCAGGGAAACCTACCATCAGCGTAGTACGGATATGAATACCAGGTACACGTTCACGGATAGCCTTCAGGAGATCTATCGTCTCCTGTTTGGAAACATGGCGATGCATACGGGAAAGCATGTGGTCGCTGATATGCTGCAAAGCTATATCGAGATACTTGCAGACATTTGGTTTATCGCGCATCACATCGAGCAAATCCATAGGGAACTGGTTAGGATAAGCATAATGCAATCGGATCCATTTCACTCCAGGGATATCAGCCATCTCACTGATAAGCTCTGTGATATGATGCTTGCCATCAAGATCAACGCCATAATAGGTTAATTCCTGAGCAATAATCTGAAATTCCTTAACTCCTTCTGCCACTAACTCCCGAACCTCATTCAAAATCTCCTCCTTAGGGCGAGAAACATGTTTTCCTGTAATGATTGGGATGGCACAATAGGCACAATGACGGTTACAGCCCTCTGCTATCTTGACATAAGCATAATGACGAGGAGTAGTAAGATGACGGTGTCCATCGCAGGAAGGAACGTCAGCCTTACCTAATTCCTGAAGCAACAACTTATAATTGAATTTGCCATAAAACTTATCAACCTCAGGCATTTCAGCTTCCAGTTCCTTCTGATAACGCTGTGAGAGACAACCCATTACATAAAGTTTCTTCAGTTTTCCTTCTTCCTTAGCCTGGATAAACTCCAGAATGGTATCAATACTCTCTTGCTTGGCATCTTCTATAAAACCGCAGGTATTGATAACGGCTATTTCCCCCTGAGGACGCTTTGGGTCATGAGTACAATGATAACCGTTGGCCTCGAACTGCTTCATGAGCAATTCGCTGTCAACCAGGTTTTTTGAACAACCCAAAGTTATGATATCGATCTGATTTTTCTTCATCTATATTTTTACTTCTTTACTACTTCTTAAAAAGAGAGTCAACGAACTCACGCTTATTGAAAAGCTGGAGATCTTCCATACCCTCACCAAGTCCGATGTACTTAACCGGCACTTTCAACTGATCTGAAATACCGATAACAACGCCACCCTTTGCCGTACCATCAAGCTTAGTAATGGCAAGCGAAGTGATATTAGTTACAGCAGAGAATTGCTTAGCCTGTTCGAAAGCATTCTGACCTGTACTGCCATCAAGAACAAGCATCACCTCATCAGGAGCTTCAGGAAGAACTTTCTTCATCACTTCCTTGATCTTCTTCAATTCATTCATCAGGTTTACCTTGTTATGAAGACGACCGGCAGTATCAATCAGCACGACATCAGCACCATTTGCCTTGGCACTTTGCAAAGCATCAAAAGCCACACTGGCAGGGTCACTGCCCATCTGCTGTTTTACAACGGGCACACCAACACGTTCGCCCCAAATACAGATTTGCTCTACAGCAGCTGCACGGAATGTATCGGCAGCTCCCAGATAAACCTTCTTACCAGCCTTTTTAAACTGATAAGCCAGTTTACCTATGGTAGTAGTCTTACCCACTCCATTCACGCCAACAACAAGAATTACGTAAGGCTTATGGTCGCTAGGCAAATCCCAATCATCATTGTCGTCAGAATGATTCTCAGACAAGAGATTGGCGATTTCATCACGCAAAATCTGATTGAGCTCAGAAGTCGAAACATATTTATCACGTGCTACACGCTCTTCGATGCGATGAATGATTTTCACGGTAGTCTCTACACCAACATCAGAAGTGATGAGAACTTCCTCCAAATCATCAAGCACATCATCATCTACGGTCGACTTACCAGCCACCGCACGAGCTAATTTTCCGAAAACACTCTCTTTGGTTTTTTCCAAACCCTTATCAAGAGTCTCTTTTTTCTTATTACTGAAAAATCCGAATAATCCCATTATTTAATTATTATAGCTATATTTTCTGCAAAGATACAAAAAAAAATGTATACATCTGCCATTTTAGGTGAAACTTTTCAATTAATTTTTATTTATATTGAAACCTTTAGCCAGTCCACCCTCACTTGTTTCCTTATAAAGGGAAGGCAAATCATGTCCCGTCTGGCGCATCACCTCTACCACTCTATCAAATGAAACACTATGATGACCATCTGAGAAGGAAGCATAGAGATCTGCATCTAAAGCACGGGCTGCCGCAAAGGCATTACGCTCTATACAAGGAATCTGAACCAAACCGCAAACAGGATCACAAGTCATTCCTAAGTGATGTTCCAAACCCATCTCGGCAGCATATTCTACCTGTGCAGGACTTCCGCCAAAGAGTTGACAAGCTGCAGCCGAAGCCATAGCACAAGCCACACCTACTTCTCCCTGACAACCAACATCAGCTCCACTGATAGAAGCATTCTGCTTCACGATATTACCCACCAATCCGGCAGTAGCCAAAGCACGAAGGATGCGCTGTTCACTCATGTCATGGGCCGTGTGCATATGATAAAGTACCGCTGGCAACACTCCACAAGCGCCGCAAGTAGGAGCAGTAACAATGGTACCACCCGAAGCGTTCTCTTCGCTTACTGCCAAAGCATACGAATAAACCAATCCTCTACTCTGCAAAGAGGCACGATAGCCCCTTGCCTTGATAAAATAAGTAGCAGCCTTGCGCTGAAGCTTGAGAGGACCAGGCAATACGCCTTCATGATCCAATCCATTACGGATGGACTGTTTCATTGTTTGCCAGACAGTACCGAGGAAATCCCAAATATCACTACCCTCACATTTTTCTACATATTCCCAGAATGAACGGCCATTATCATAACACCATTGCTGAATCTCGTGCATGGTATTCAAATCATATATATCTTTAGCCCCCAACTCATCATGGCCATCTGTGCCATCAGAAAGAGCACCACCACCAATACTGTAAACCGTCCACTCTTCAATAATATCACCATTCAGATCTTTACCCACAAACTTCATCCCGTTTGGGTGGAAAGGCAGGAAGGTCTGTGGCTCCCAAATGATGTGAACTAACTTATGCGGCCTGAAGACCTCCTCAATAGCAACATCAGTCATGTGCCCCTTACCAGTAGCCGCAAGACTTCCATAGAGGGTAACTTCGTAAGTAGAGGCATTTGCACAACGTTCCATAAACAGCTTTGCTGCACGCTGAGGTCCCATGGTATGACTACTGGATGGTCCCTTACCTATTCTGTACAATTCCTTTAAAGATTTCATCGTAATAATGTTTTTTTCAGTTATTTATAGATTTTATTTTACTTGTGTAGCCTTGAGGATTACTACATCCTCTAAAGGTCGGTCGTTATTTTCTTTGTTAGTGGCTACATTCTGAATTTTGTCTACCACTTCCAAGCCTTCCAGCACCTCTCCAAAGACGGTATAGCCGTTATCGAGATGTGGCACTCCTCCATGCTTCATATATCCTTGCTGAATCTGCTCAGAAGGAATGGCATAGTTCTTACCCTCGTTCTTCATTTTGTTGACGGTATACTCCATTTGACGTGGAGAGAAATTGCGACCCCAAGTGATATAAAAATCAGTAGAAGCCGAAGCCTTGGTTGGGTTTTCATCATCTCCTTCACGGGCAGCACAAAGCTGACCACGTTTGTGATAATATTTAGGATAAATGATTTCTGCTGGCACTGTATAGTCTACATCAAACTTTTCAACCTTTCCTGGAGTCACCTTTCGGGTCGAATAGTCACCACCCTGTATCATAAAGTTCTTGATAACTCGCTGGAAGATACAACCATTGTAAAATCCTGAATTCACAAGTTTCAGAAAGTTATCTCTATGCTTCGGTGTATCATTATATAACGCCACAAGAATATTGCCCATATTGGTTTCGATCATCACCTGATGACAGGTTGGATCATGAGGAGTTTCCCAAGGCAAGAGTTGCATGGTACTATCCAGAGCTGCCTTGTCCATCAAATTTCCTTTTGAACCCATATTTGCATTTTGAGCATGAACGGCTGTTGCAGTCATCATGAGCAAAATAGTGAATAAAGAGAATACTTTTTTCATTTTTTCTTCAATTTTTACCCTTATTTATGTTATCGAGTGCAAAGATAACGATTTTATTCTAAAAAGATGAGTGTTTCTCAAACTTTCTTTATAACTTTGCGTCTGAAATACAACTTTACGTCTTATTTCTTGCTTTTCAGTAGAATTACATGACGGTCATGGCATTCTGAATCTGGGATTTCAGGAATCTGAGTAAAGAATTTATAAAAAACAATATACAATGAATAAGAAAAGACTATATATCCTCTTCATGTCAGCCTGTCTGATGATGACTCATGCACACGCCCAGCAAATCAGTTTTGGGCCTTTGCATAGCCTTGATAGCCCCCGTGAAGATTGGATCTTGCCAGGCGATACCATTCTACAGGATGGCAAAAAGATGATTTATAGCGGAAAGCCTATGGTGAACTCCTATGTTCCGTTACGACATATCAATGAATCCGCATCTAATGGACTTGTTCCAACGGCAGTATACAATTCTGCACAAGATAGCCTTCAGACAAGTCTTTGCCTTTCCAATCCTACCCCAACCGATTACGGATATGGATGGGGAGATTACGGTTGGGGACTTCATAAAGGACTCAATATGTCGGTTGATCTTTCTGCCTTTGCCACCTTCGGCAAACATGCGCCTCATCGTGGCGGGTTTACCCAGACGATAGATGCCACCTATCTTACGCCACTCAGTAAGGACGAAAGGTTATGGATGGCATTGGGTTTTTATCTTACCAATACCAATTATGGTGGCGACAGTTATCATGACGGTGGTCTCTATGGCATTCTAGGATATAAAATCAACAAGAATTGGGAGGCTTACGTATATGGTCAACTGAGCGTTGCCAATAATTACAACACAATCTATGGCAGATATGCCGGGTACGGTCCATACGGTTATGGCGCATACGGCTACGGGCCTTATAGTTTTGGAATGCATCCAGGTTATTGGAGCCACGGCATTATGCCGGGAGGCTATGGCATGGGAGTTCCGGGAGCCAACGTATTAGGCGGAGGCATCAGATACACAAACGATAAAAAAACATTCTCTATCGGCCTGAATGTAGAAGGCATCTGGTACGACAACAAAACTCCTTCATACTTCAAGAAATACGATTACCCAACACCGAATACAACGGCAAAATAAAACAAGCGCCCTGAAAAAGCAAGAGCATTAAGTATCAATGCTTCTGCCTTTTCAGGGCGCTTTACCATGCTATATGAATCCCCTTTCTTCTAAGGATTATTCTGCAAGAATCTGAACGATGCGTTCTGCCGATCTTCCATCCCATCTGTCTGGAATTCCAGCCTTTTTCCATTCACCATTCAATATCTTTTCCATCGCATTCTGCAATTTTTCAGGGTCTTCTGCCACCAGTTCGTTAGTACCCACTGTTACTGTCTCCATGTGCTCTGTATAGCTGTTGAGCGTAATGCAAGGCACTCCATTGAAAGTTGCTTCCTCTGCCACATTACCGGAATCTGTAATGACGCCCATCGCATGAGCGGTAAGATATGAGAACTCGAGATAACCCTGTGGTTGTACCACCATAATGCCCGACTGATGATCGGCAACATCCTGATAAGCCTTGAATGCCAGAACGAAACCCAAAGCCTTGCCACGCAATGGAGCAACCACCTTGATGCCTGCCTTTCGAGCCACGGAATCAATAACCGTGATAAGACTCTTCATCTCATCGATGTTATTAACTATCGCCTTGCGGTTCAAGGTCAGCACCATATACTTGCCTTCTTCCAGATGCATCTCATCCATCACCGCAGGACGCTGCATACGCTGCTGCAGGAATCGGATATTGTCGATAAGCACATTACCTACCATATAAACCTTGGAAAGCTCAGCTCCCTCTTTGTTGGCTATACTATTATTGGAAATACCAGCGGTAAAGAGAATGTCAGAAAGCCCATCAATCACAAGACGATTGATTTCCTTTGGCATCGTAATATCAAAACTGCGGGTTCCTGCAGCAATATGAGCCAACTGAACGCCCTGCTTCTTGGTTACGATAGCAACAGCCATAGTAGAAGCAAGATCATCTACAACAATAACTACATCCGTAGGATGACCCTGCAGATAACGCTCGAATTGAGCCATTACCATACCCGTCAGTTCATTCATATTCTCGCAATCCACCTCAAGGAAAACGTCAGGACTCTGAATATCCAAGTCTGAAAAGAGAGACGCTTCCAGTGTTGGATCGTCCTTTCTTCCTGTATAAACCAATTGATATTCTACATCAACGCCCGACTTCTGGGCATTGCGAATGGCTCTGATGACTGGTGCTACCTTAATAAAATTTGGTCTGGCACCAGCTACAATACATATATTCTTACTCATTTTTTATAATAAAGTACCGTTTATTAAAAATCAACCTTTAAACAAATCTTTGATACCACCAATAGACCCCATCAGATTAGTAGCCTCATAAGGCAAGTAAACCACCTTATTATCCTTACCCTGAGCCACTTCCTGCATCATGGCAATATACTTCTGGGCAAGGAGATAGTTGGCAGGATTTGTACTCTGTCCTACAGCTTCTGTAATCTTCTGAATGGCAATAGCCTCTGCCTCTGCCTTGCGGATACGGGCTGTTGCCTCACCTTCTGCTCTGAGGATAGCCTGCTGTTTGGCAGCCTCTGCCTTGTTGACGATGGCAGCCTTCTCACCCTCAGAAAGCAGACGCTGCTTCTCTTTCTCACCTTCAGAGGTAAGGATGGTAGCACGTTTGTTACGTTCTGCCTGCATCTGCTTCTCCATTGCCTGCAATACACTTTCCGGTGGAGTAATATCCTGCAACTCCACACGATTTACCTTAATACCCCATTTGTTGGTTGCATCGTCCAGCACCGCACGAAGTTTGGTATTGATGGTATCACGAGAGGTCAGGGTCTGGTCCAATTCCATCTCACCTATGATATTACGAAGTGTGGTCTGAGTCAACTTCTCGATAGCATTTGGCAAATTGTTGATTTCATATACACTCTTGAAAGGGTCTACTATCTGGAAATACAGCAGTGCATTAATCTGCATCTGAATATTATCCTTGGTAATCACATTCTGTCGGTCGAAATCATATACCTGTTCACGAAGATCAATGCTGTTGGTATAAGTATATCTTCCATTTCTCATAGCCACGATTTCCTTGGCATGATCGATAAAAGGAATGATGATATTGATACCTGGCTTCAAGGTGGCGTAATAACGTCCCAGACGCTCAATGATTTTCGTTTCACTCTGAGGGATGATAACAATGGTTTTCTTAACCACGACAAGTGCGAGCAATACGAGAGCCGCAAGTACATAAATTCCTATGTTCATGACGTTTATGATATTAAGTGAATAATAATGATTTCTATTTTAAAACATATTTTTCCAGAAATGAAGGATTAAGCTTTTTCTACTTTCAGGATGATAGACTCATGTTCCAGCACCCTTACTCGCTGACCCACCTGCAAGTCTTCAGTACTATCAGGAGCCTGTGCCTTCCAGTCATCGCCATCAAGTTTCACGCGTCCGAAACCGCCAGCCACGATGGTCTCACTCACTTCTCCAATCTGTCCAGCCAAAGCATCATAATTGCTCTTTCTGTTATCTGCCCCATGTCTTATTGCCTTCACAAGATGTGGTCTAATCAAGAGAATGCTCAATACCGAGCAAACGGCCCATACCACTACTTGAACCCAGAAGGGAGCATCCATCACGGCCACAGGAATACTGATTAAAGCTCCGATGGCAAAGCACGTAACATAGAAGTCACCCGAAGACAACTCCAGGATAAGGCAGATGAACATGATAACTGTCCAGAACAGCCAAAGATTTTGTAAGATATAATCCATCATAGTTGTTAATATTTAGTGAATACTACTTTCTTCTTTTAGTTGTTTTATGAGTAGGCACCTTCCAGTTTTTCACGGTCTTGGAAGTAGAAGTAGCCGGCTTGTAATACTTCAAAGCCTCTGGCATTTCCTTCTGAAGAGCAGCAATACGCTTGGCGTCCGAAGGGTGATCACTGAAGATATCACTCTGGTTGGCGCTCTTACCTTGCGACATGCGCTGCCAGAATGGAATTGCCTGCTGAGGGTCGTAACCTGCCATGGCAGCAAAGATAAGTCCCATGTAATCAGCCTCAGTCTCGTTGTCACGGGAATATTTCAAGTTGCGGAAAGAGAAATACTGTCCGGCTACGGCACTAGCCACATCGCCAACGCCATTACCTACAGCCTGATTCAACACACTACCCACAATGGCAGTACCTACCTGCTGGTTCTGCTGCTTACTCAACTGCTCGGCACTATGCTTAGCCACGGCATGCGCAATTTCATGACCTAACACAATAGCCAGACAAGTCTCATTCTGAGTATAAGGTAACAAACCTTCGAAAACAACGATCTTACCGCCAGGCATACAAAATGCATTGACGTTTTTATCTTGTACGAGATTAAACTCCCATGCATAATTCTTCACATCATTGGCAAAGCCATTATTCTTCAGGTAAGTTTCTACAGCATTAGCCAACTTTTTACCAACACGCTGCACCATGGCAGTATTGGCAGCGTTTGTCGACTTTTTAGCCGAAGCCATATATTTGGTGTATTCCTGATTAGACAAACTCAAGACCTGCTCATCGGATACCGAAATGCGATGAGTTCTACCAGTAAGAGGTACCTGCTGAGTGGTACCACAAGATGACAGCGCAAGAATTGTGACTGCTGTCAAAGCCATCATTTTAATACTTTTCATTTTTACCTATAACTTTTTAAAATATTTACACTGCAAATTTAATATATCTTGCTGAAACCACCAAATAATTCAACAAAAAACTAAACAAAAATTCTCATTTATTTCAATAAGGTATGACCTTTTATCCTTCTACCGTTAATATTACCTAAAAATCAACCACCTTTCTTGCTCCTTTCCAAGAATATCATTACTTTTGCGAACGATTATCACGGGGTGCTGAAAATTCGGCTGAGATTATACCCATTGAACCTGACACAGATAATGCTGTCGCAGGGATTCGATATAAGCTTATCATGATAGAGCCCCTATTCCGTGCAACTTCTGCTAGGATTAGGGGCTTTATTCATACCGGACTTTCTCAAGAACAGTTCTCCGTGTTGATTACATATTATTATAGGAGTAAACAACGATGATTATCATTGATGGCGAAAGATAAACATCTTTCTTTTCCCATGATGAATATCATCATAAAAACGAACTGTTATGAAAGTAACTATCAACAACAAAGAGACAGAAACTCAGGCAAAGAACGTAAAGGAACTTGCTCAGGAACTCGACCTTCCTGCTACAGGTTGCGCCGTAGCCATCAGTAATGAAATGGTACCACGTGATGAATGGGAAAACCATCTCATCCAGGAGGGCGCAGACATCGTGATTGTGAAAGCTTTCTGCGGAGGATAATCTATAGTTATTTATACTGAATTCTGAACTTTCGAATATGGCTTAAGTACGGGCTGAAGGCCCAAAAGCTCCTAGCCCAGGGCATCGCCCTGG
>ERZ1026776.481-NODE-481-length-27514-cov-4.870316_pt1 | contig 27514 bp, 24 predicted proteins | sample MGYA00380125_ERZ1026776 | MGnify/ENA primary metagenome ERZ1026776 (study PRJEB33269, sample SAMEA4719761) | human gut metagenome | biome: human-associated habitat; feature: organic feature; material: feces | place: Cameroon | collected 2013-10 ...
ATAAGAGACAGCTTCTTCCCTGCGCAGCTTCTCTTCTTTGGCGCGAAGCCGGTTTTCCCGGCGTTTTAATTGTTTTTCTGTCAGTTCATGCATAACTGTTTTCCCATTTTCTCTTCTTTCCGTTCTGCCAGAATACTTATAAAAAGCTCAGTACATGGACCATCAATGCCGCAGATATTAGAAGGGAGACTACCATAACTTTTCCCCATACAGGCTTTCTATTCTCGTCCTGCTCCTTTATCCCTGCAAAAATACAAAGCAGTGTCAGTAGAAAAGCAAATACGCAGACAAGCTTTTTCACTGCGAAAGTTTTATAGTCCGTATCCAGATATGACGAAGTACCTGTGACTAACTGAAGCCCCGTCATATCCATATCGGAAAACGAATCACTATACTCACGCTCTACCTTATAATCCAGCTTCCGTTTTTTCGCCTTCAATGTATAGCTTCCACCTATTGCCTTGCCATCTGCATCAAAATTTTGATCCAGCCACTTTTTCGTTGCACGTACAATATAAATACTACCTTCCTCAGAATTAACACCTATATAGTAATACTCATTTCCTGTCGGGATCAGCCCATTGATGGAATGCTCAACCGTAAGATTTCCACCTGCCATGTCAATCTCTGCTTCCACATAATCACTCTTGCTTGTCAGATCCGTAATCCCTGTGATCAGTAAATACAGACCAAGGCCGATAAATAACACAGCCACAAAAATCTTCGCTAATTTCTCTTTCATCTCTCTCCCTCACTATTCTCTCTTCTGTTTTCTTTTTGCATTGACCGCCTTAGCGTGTTCTTCCGGTTATTCCTATCGCAGATATTCCTCCGGAACAGGATAACCCGCCTGTTTCAGCTTCCATGCATAATCAGGATTTCGCAGACGCGCTACTGACTGTTGTCTCTTTTGTTCCCACTTTTTTGCCTTACTTCCGTTTATAATGCGAATCAACTCAATGATTCCGCCAATGATCAGGACTAGTCCCATCACAGTAAATACAACCGGAAGTAACCATCTGCTCACTGCAGTATCCGACATGCCAAGCTCTCTGTATCCGATCAGGTGAATTCCTCTGTACAATACAAAGGCACCTAACGCAATCAAAAACAGATACGATCCTTTAGAAAACTCACTGCTCGGCAATCCCTCAATCGCCAGTTCATGATATCTTTTGTCGATATAACTGCCTCCACATTTTCTGCACGTTCTGATCGGACTTCCACAAAAATACTGTCTGCTGTCATAATAAAAAAATTTTTTATTACAACAGGGACACCTATCTGTCGCTACCTGCATCTTTTTCCCTCACTTTTTCCTTCAGAATAAAATTCACCACCTGCTTCTATCTTACGGGTTATGCGTAAAAATAACAAGCATTTCCGCATAAAATAGCCGCACAAAATATCCATATCCGCTATACCCTCAGGCAGTTTAAAGTGTTATACTGTTTATCTGGGACATTGCATCCCCGCAGAGCGTTTTTTGTGTAATAAGAAAGAAGGCAGCTTATGTTATTTTGCGGTTTACAAAAGACAACTTTATTAGATTATCCGGAGCACGTGGCAGCTACTGTTTTTCTCGGTGGCTGTAATTTGCGCTGCCCGTATTGCCAGAACAGTGATCTGTTATTAGATCCTGCTTCGTATGCTGTATACACAAAACAAGATATTCTTTCTTATTTGCAAAAAAGAAAGAATATCCTGACAGGTGTCTGTATTACCGGCGGCGAACCGACGATCTATCATGATCTGCCTGATTTTCTGGCCGAGATCAAAGAACTGGGCTATCTGGTCAAGCTTGACTCAAATGGCAGCAATCCTTTTATGCTGCAGACGCTTTATGAGCAAAAGCTCATCGACTACGTGGCAATGGATATCAAATCCGGGCCTTCCGATTACCTGAAGGTGGCAGGACTGACCGATCCGACAGATCACAGCACTTCTTATGCCTTTTCCGATGAAATGCTTGCCCGCATCCGCGAAAGCGTGCATTTTCTGATGCATGAGACAGATGAAAAGCGTTTCACCTATGAATTCCGCACCACAGTTGTGCGAGAGCTGCACAGCACAGAAACTTTCCGTGAGATCGGCGACTGGATCAAAGGCGCCAAAAGATACTTTCTGCAGTCCTACAAAGAAAGTGAACGGGTTCTATGCCCCGGCTTTTCTGCCTATTCCCGCATGGAACTGGAAAAGTTTATAGAAATACTGAAACCAAATATCCCTTCGGCCGCACTGCGGGGCGTAGACTGATCGAGCTGCCATGCGCTACACTACTGCCTGTTCTGCCATGCGCCGCACTGACCTTTCACGTATCTATTTGACTTTACACAGAAAATACCCATATGCCCCCATCTGTGGCATTTCTGTTCTGGTTTCTTCCCCAATCTCACAATGTTGCAGATTTTCGGCCTCAATGAAAAGCGGAAAGCCCATCATTTTTGCCGCGATCGCTTCCCGCTGGCTGAAATTGCCCGGAACGCCGATAAACCCGTCACCAGCCACCACATGTCTGTACTGATAATATCCATGCAGCAAAAAGCTGTTATAATACAGCTCTCTCTGTTTTTCTCCCATGGAAAGAAGCTGCGTCAGATCCTGGATGTAGAGTACTTGATTTTCCGGTATTTCAGTCTCCTTCCTGCTTTCTTTTGTTTCTACGCGGCTCTTATTTTGCGTCTCCTGTGATCGTTCCTCATCTCCCGGCGCCACTTCCGAGTCTGATTCCGGTTTCTTTATCTGGCGTTCTTCTGATTTTGATTCTGGTTTCTTCATTTGGCATTCTTCTGATTTTGGTTTCTGCTTTGTTTCTTTCCATTCTTCCGATTTCTTTAGCTGGCGTTCCTCAGATTCTGATTTCTGATTCATTTTCCCTTCTCTATCTATATTCGGGATCTGCATCTTCACATCCGTCTCTTCCACATTTTGTTTTTCCTCTGTGACAGCATCCGCTTCTCCACGGATTTCCTTTCCGCCGGGCAAAAAGATCCTGCAATCCACGATCCCTTCAATTTCTTCCGCTTCCTCCAGCTTTTGCAAAAACTGCATCTGCCGTCCGCCGGATACAAATACAATATCCCAGCTTTTTTCCTTCTCCTGTCCGCCCAGAAGATAACACAGTCTGCAGCTTCCTTTTCCCCCAGCAGCCGGCAGATCCTGCAGTAGAAATTCCACCTTTACCTTCCGCCCCATGACCGTCAGCTTCCGCAGTCCTGCCTCGGACAACTTCTGCACTCCTTTATACACATAAACATAATCCTTTTTCTGCGTAAACAAAATAGCACTTCCCTATATTGAACCATTTAATCCAATATATGAAAGTGCGTATAATGTCATGCATCAAAGATGCATGATGTAGCCTCGAGCATTGCGCAGCAATTCTCATGCGAGAGGTTCCCGTAATGTCATGCATCAAAGATGCATGATGTAGCCTCGAGCATTGCGCAGCAATTTTCATGCGAGAGGTTCCCGTAATGTCATGCATTACTTGTCGCATATTTAATAATCCATACTCTCCAGATAACGCATATACCGCACCACCATAAGTGCGATCTTCAGTGTCAGTGCATCATCAAAGATACGGATATCCAGTCCTGTATATTTTTCCAGTTTTTCCAGACGATACAACAGTGTATTTCTATGGACATATAATTGTCTGGAGGTTTCCGATACGTTCAGATTGTTTTCCAGAAATGTATTGATCGTGGTAAGAGTTTCTTCATCCAGTTCTTCCGGAACCTTTCCGCCAAAGATCTCTTCAATGAACATTTCACAGAGATTGATCGGCAGCTGATAGATCAGTCGTCCGATTCCGAGTGTGCTGTATGCAGTGACCGTCTTTTCCGCATAAAAGATCTTGCCGACATCCAGTGCCATTTTGGCTTCCTTATAGCTCTTGGAAACATCCTTCAGTTCTTCTACGATCGTACCGTATGCCACACGCACATTGATCATCGCTTCTGTGTTCATCATTGCAACGGTTGTTTCCGCTACTTCTGCCACTTCAGCATAAGAATCCTTTGCCTCTACCTGTTTGATAACGATCAGTGTGTTTTCATCTACTGCCGTTACATAATCACCGGACTGTGCAGAAAACATACTCTTTAAAAATTCCATGGCATAATTTTCTTTTCCCGCCGGAATTTCCAAAAGCAGAACCACTCTTGATTTCTGGATCTCAATATGCAGCTTCTTGGCACGATTATAAATATCTACCAGAAGCAGATTGTCCAGGATCAGATTCTGGAAGAAATTATTGCGGTCAAACCGCTCCTTGTAGGCTGTGATCAGATTCTGGATATTGGATACCGCAATCTTTCCGATCATATATTCCTCACTGGAATCACCGCAAAGAAGTACATATACCGGATCTTCTTCATCATAGATCTTCAGATACTGACAGCCCTGAAGCACCTGGCTTCCTGCCGGAGAAGCAGCAAATTCCGTTACAAATTCTACATTTTGTTCAAATCTGTCCGAATTCTTCGCCACCATGACGCCTTCTACGTCAACAACTGCCAGATCTACCTTTGTAATTGTCTTTAAATCATCCAGACAGCTCTGTATTACCTGTGCTGTTATCAAATGCACACATCCTTTCTATACCTCTTGCAGACTCGAAAATCCCGCTACTTCGTAGCGCCGCAGCTCCGCTGCTTCTCCTTCTGTAACGAGCAAGCTCGTTACTGGGCGATAAGGCATCCTCCCACTTCGTGGGTCCCTCCTTACCGCAAGCCTCGCTACAAAGAAAGGGAGATACATACAATGTATCTCCCCAAGTAAACTTGTTCGGATTAGTTGGTAATTACTAATTCTGTTTCTTTATCAAAGATATGAATCTTTTCAACATCAATAGCGAATTTAACAACATCACCTGGTCTGGCTGTTGTACGAGGATCAACTCTTGCTGTCATCTGGAATTCATCAAGATCGAAGTATAAGTAAACTTCTGCACCAAGTAACTCGTAAACCTTAACTGTAGCTTCAAATGTGCTCTGTGGTGAAGCTTCTACCATCATTTCTGAATCATATACATCTTCCGGACGGATACCAAATGTAACAGTCTTTCCGTTGTAACCACCTTCGATCAGCTTTTTAGATTTTGCAGGTGGAAGTGGAATGAAGTGACCAGCAACCTTTAATACTGCTGTATCATCAACAACTTCTACGATTGCATCTAAGAAGTTCATCTGTGGAGATCCCATGAATCCTGCAACGAACAGGTTCTGTGGCTTCTCATATAAGTTCTGAGGTGTATCTACCTGCTGGATGATACCATCCTTCATAACTACGATTCTTGTACCAAGTGTCATAGCCTCTGTCTGGTCATGTGTTACGTAGATAATTGTTGTACCTAATCTCTGATGTAATTTAGCGATCTCGATACGCATCTGTACACGAAGTTTTGCATCCAGGTTTGATAAAGGCTCATCCATAAGGAATACCTTAGGATTACGAACGATTGCACGACCCATGGCAACACGCTGTCTCTGACCACCTGATAAAGCTCTTGGCTTACGATCAAGGAGTGGAGTCAGGTCAAGGATCTTAGCTGCTTCTTTAACCATCTTGTCGATTTCTTCTTTTGGAACTTTTCTTAACTTAAGACCAAAAGCCATGTTATCATATACTGTCATATGAGGATACAGAGCGTAGCTCTGGAATACCATGGCGATATCTCTGTCCTTTGGTTCTACGTCGTTTACTAATTTCTCACCGATTCTTAATTCACCGGAAGAGATGTCTTCCAGACCTGCGATCATACGAAGTGTAGTAGATTTACCACATCCTGAAGGTCCTACGAAGATGATGAATTCCTGATCTGCGATCTCAAGATTGAAATCTTTAACTGCTTCAAATCCGTTTGGATATACTTTACATACGTCTTTTAATGATAAGTTAGCCATTAAATTTTCCTCCTAAAATTATGTTTGGTGTTATTCTGTCACCCGATAATGGTATTATATAATACACTTCTGATTTTTCCTATAACACAAGTACACAAAGATTTTAACCTTTCCTATACATGTTGCCTAATCTGTCGGATTCCCTGTAAAAGATGCGAAAATCCACTCCATCGGTGTGTAGGAAATCCCTTCCTTTGTGCACATCCGGTCCGTATCCGTAAACCCGATCTTATGATAAAATCCAGTCGCATACGGTGCTGCATTCACGGTCAGGGAAGTCCGTCTTCCGTCTGCAAGAACCAACTCCCGCAGACTGTGCACCAGCTCTGTTCCGATCCCCTTTTTGTGGTACTCACTGTCCACAAACAAAAGTGAAATATGGTTGATGCTCCGCATGGACGCCACACCTACCATCTTCTGACCGCAAAAAGCTGCCATGACAGGGTATTCTCCTATCATATGCAGCTTCTTTAATCGTTCATCCGTGATAAAATCCAGAAAGCTGCGGACACCCTCTTCTTCATAGTCACACGCTTCATATTTCAGAAATGTGCGCCAGACGAGTGCCATCGCATCTTCCCATTCTTCTGTTCTGATATTACGGATCTGAAATGTCATTTACTGAAACAATCCTGCAAAAAATCCTTTGATCGCATCACCGATCTTTGCAAAAAAGCCGGAGGCCGCACTTTTGGCAACTTCCTTGGCGATCGCATTCGTATCAAGATTTTTCAGGAAATCCTTTCCAAATTTGCTGTACAGATCTTCTGCCTGTGCAACCAGTACATTCGGATCCAGTCCGAGCTGGTTGATCTTCTGCATGATGGCAATGATCTGATTGATCTCATCTTCTGTCAGTGTCACACCGAATTTATCTTCGCCTTCTTCGATGGCACTTCTGATCTGGTCGTCGCTGTCCAGTCCGCCTGCTGCCACTTTGGCTTTGACAAAAGCGATCAGCTCTTCAATATCCTGGCTGTCCGCATCCTGCATGGCGATCTCACCTGTCGTGATCAGCTCATTCATGGCTGTATCGAGTGTCGTATCGGAAACGGATTCTCCCGACATTGCTTCATAGCCCTTGATCGCACCGATCAGTGCTGCGGTTCCGGAAATTTCCGTCGGGCCTACGACCAGGATATCCGCATCGGATACACCTGCTGTCAAAAGTGCATTCCGATACATACCGGTTGTGCAGTAGTTGATATTCTTCGTTGTAACAAGTACACCATGTCCGCTCTCCGCCGGCGTGATCTTTACGCTGGAAAGCGATTTGGAACCAATTACGGATGCATCCATATAAGCATCCAGATACTGATGTTCCATATCGTTGGTGATCGTAATGACCTGATAATTGGCAAGATCCGCTTCCGTCACATCCATAAGAGATAATACAGTCGCTCTCTGCTCTGCGGAAAGATCTGCACCAAGTGCAATGATCGATTTGGACGCGTCAATATTGACGATCCTGCTCTGATCTACTTCTGCTGCCATAACAGGCATGGAAAGCAGTAAAACTGCGGAAAACAGCAGTGTGATTAGTTTCTTCATACGATTCAAACCTCCTGTGAAATAACCTGCTGCATTTACTGCAGCTCATTTAACACGATTTCCATCCAGTTGTACAGTTCATAATAAACAGTCTCTTTGATCTTTTCATTTAACAGCTCATGACGCGCGCCATTATACAGCTTCAGCGTTGTTTTGGTAATGTCCAGATGCAGGAGTGTGTCATAAAGTGCCTTCGGCGCTTCTCCTCTGTCACCAACCGGATCTTCTGTACCTGATACGATCAGAATCGGTAATTTTTTTGGTATTTTCGCAAGATTCTCTTTCTTCTGCATACGATGTGCCAGCTCATACAGCGTATGGTAGCCATTGACAGTAAAAGTAAAGCCGGAGCAGAGCGGATCCTTTGCGTAGGCCTCCTGCACTGCCCGGTCAGAGCAGAGCCAGTCAAGCTCTGTTTCCATTCCTTCCCCACTCATGTAAGCCTTTGTGCTCATCTCGTTTACCAGCTTGCTGACATACGTATCACCCTTCAACTTCCCAAGGACTACTGTCAGCAGCTTACCGCCCACAAGCTGGCTCTTTTTCGGCGTTCCGGTGCCACAGATGATCGCACCGCTGATGCCCGTTCCGTATCTGGTAATATAATTACGCAGGATAAAAGAGCCCATGCTGTGTCCCAGGATCAGATAAGGAACTGTCGGATAGTCCTGCTGTGTCAGCTTCTTTAGTCTGTGCACATCCCTGACTACGACCGTCGCCGGATCATTATCACAGAAATAGCCGTAAGTGCCCCCTTCCGGAACACTTTCGCCATGGCCGAGGTGGTCTTCTCCCACCACGACAAAGCCTCTTTCCGCCATATAGGCTGCAAATGCATCATAACGGCGAATGTATTCATTCATCCCATGAATGATCTGCAATACAGCAACGGGCTCCCCTTCGGGAAGCCAGCGCATTGCATGTAATTTTGTTTTCCCGTCACGGGAATCAAATGTAAATTCTTCAGTCCGGATCAAAATTATCCCCTTTCAGTTAGCAGATCTCTGCGCCTGCAGGCATCGGTTTTTCATGTGTCACAAGTGCCAGATTGCCTTCTGCATCTTCTGCACACAGAAGCATACCCTCGCTTAATACACCGGCAAGTTTTGCAGGCTTTAAGTTCACAAGAACCATAACCTTCTTACCAACCATTTCTTCCGGTGTATAGTGTGCTCTGATACCGGATACGATCTGTTTCGTCGTAGAACCGATCTTTACCTGTGAGCAGAGCAGCTTTTTGCTCTTCGGAACAGCTTCGCAGGAAACGATCTCACCTACCTGGAACTGCATTTTTCCGAAATCATCGAAGGTGATCTCCGGCTTTGCTTCGATATCGATCACAGCATCTTCGTCTTTTGCTTCTTCTGCAGGGATTCCGGCTTCTTTTCTTCTCTGTTCAAACATTTCGTCAGCCTTTGCAACAACTTCTGCCACATCCTGACGGGCAAATAAGATCTCCGGTTTTTCCGTTACTTTATTGCCGCTTGGATACAGACCGAATTTCTCAATATCATCAAAGCTTCTGATCTGTGTATTCAGCTGTGCCACGATCTTTTCTGCTGTTTCAGGCATATATGACTCGAGCAGGGAAGCTCCAATCGTAATGCCTTCAACCAGATTGTAAAGAACGGTCGCGAGACGATCCTTCTTTGCCTCATCCTTGGCAAGTACCCATGGCTCTGTTTCATCAATATATTTATTGCATCTCTTAAAGAGAACAAAGATCTCTGTAATTGCATCTGCGACACGCAGGTCATCCATCTTCCCTGCAACTCTCTTGTATGTGTCTGTTACGACAGCCTTCAGATCCGCGTCGATCGCAGCCTGCGCCGGATCATCGGATTCACCCTTGTTTTCCACAACACCGCCAAAATATTTGTTGCTCATGGAAATGGTTCTGTTTACAAGGTTTCCGAGTGTATTTGCCAGATCGGAATTCAGACGTTCTACCATCAGCTCCCAGCTGATCACACCGTCATTTTCAAATGGCATTTCATGCAGTACAAAGTAACGCACTGCATCTACACCGAAGAAATTGATCAGATCTTCCGCATAAATAACATTACCCTTTGACTTACTCATCTTGCCATCGCCCTGCAGAAGCCACGGATGTCCGAATACCTGCTTTGGCAGCGGCTCACCGAGTGCCATCAGGAAAATAGGCCAGTAGATCGTATGGAAACGGATGATATCCTTTCCGATCAGATGCAGATCAGCAGGCCAGAGCTTCTTATACTGCTCTGTGCTGTTTCCGTCCGCATCATAACCGATTCCCGTGATATAGTTTGTAAGGGCATCCAGCCATACATACACAACGTGTTTGTCATCGAAATCTACCGGAATACCCCATTTGAAAGAAGTACGGGATACACACAGGTCCTGCAGACCCGGCAGAAGGAAGTTGTTCATCATTTCATTCTTACGGCTGACAGGCTGGATAAATTCCGGATGTGTATTGATATGCTCGATCAGACGATCTGCATATTTGCTCATTTTGAAGAAGTATGCTTCTTCCTTTGCAGGCTTACATTCTCTGCCACAGTCCGGGCATTTACCGTCTACAAGCTGTGACTCTGTCCAGAAGGATTCACAAGGTGTACAGTACATACCTTCATAAGCACCCTTGTAAATATCTCCCTGCTCATATAATTTCTTAAAGATCTTCTGTACCTGTTTTTCATGATAATCATCTGTTGTACGGATGAATTTGTCATAAGAAGTATTCAGCATATCGCAGATCTCTCTGATCTGGCCTGCTACCTTATCTACAAATTCCTTCGGAGATACGCCTGCTTCCTCTGCTTTGAGCTCGATCTTCTGACCATGCTCATCTGTACCGGTCTGGAAGAATACATCGTATCCGTCCGCTCTTTTGAAACGTGCGATCGCATCTGCCAGTACGATCTCATAGCTGTTCCCGATATGCGGCTTGCCTGAGGTGTAGGCGATCGCCGTTGTCATATAATATTTGCCTTTGTTCATCTTTTTCTCTCCTTTTTCTTTTTCCTTCTTTTCTGACTCGAAAATCCTGCTACTTCGTAGCACCGCAGCTTCGCTGCTTCTGATTTTCTCTCATGTGAACCTCAGCCATGTATAATCACCTTCGGTGATAGGCTGAGGCTATATCATGTATCTTCGATACATGACAGCACACGTTCGGGTGAACGCTTCTATAACCTGCTACGCAGGTTATTTCGCCGTACATTTGCTGCACAAATATACGATCCTTCCTCACTACAGAGACGAGATGCGCTCTGCGAATCTCGCTCTGATTAGCGGTCGTCAAATGCACCGCATAAATGCGTGCATTTTCCTCGTCGCCATAACAAAAACGCCTTCTGAAGGTTTCCCTCCAGAAGGCGAATAAACGCGTTACCACTTCTGTTTTATTCCGGACTCACGCCCGAAACCTCAGCAAGTATCGATCCTTTCGATACTCCTCCGCTATAACAGGCGGAACCTGTCGCAGCCTAAGTCCCTGTGACCTCGGTGCGCTGCTCAAAAGCCATCTTCCAAGTGCATTCCATCCATCCCTCACAGACCGGACATTTCCGCAGATCAGAACTGTTTCTGCTTCCCTGTCCGTAGGACGTTCTCTGAAAACTTCCTGCAAATGTACTCTCTTTCTCACTGCCTTTTTATGAGTATACCCGATATGTAATAAATGTAACACAGCAGATATTAGATGTCAAACACATTACCTGCAGAAAGCCCCTCCTATCTGCAGAAAATCCCTCCTATCACAGAAATCTCCAATTGGGCAACCATGGGATCACCTGCCTGATATAGGCTGCAGGCACAACAAGCCCCGATATAACAGGGTAAAAGACCACAAATAAAAGAACCGAAGCTGCAAGCAGTCCCCAGTAAGCTCTCTTTTCCTGCCCGCCTTCTTTCTGGCTGACACTGTGGCAAAGCAGCAGGACGAGCACAACCGAGCAGACATAATATTGATAGATAAAAACCGTCCGTCTGATAAAGATCCATGGAAGCAGCATGACCGTATAATACAAAATAAGCACTGCTGCACTTTTATCTTTATTACGGAAGGTACGCCAGAATTCTTTTCCATATGCATAAAGCCCTGCAAAATACAAAACCGGATTGCCAAAGGTTGCGATCACGCTGACCTTATCCCCCGCCAGATATTCCCTGCTGTCAAGCAGCGGTTTCCAGTCAAACAGCCAGCTATACCACGGTGAAGCATACGGATGATCAAAGATCGTAGTTTTGTGATAGGAAAGCATCAGCTCTCCGTTCGAAAGTACATGCTGCAGCAGATTCTGATCCGGATAGATGCGGACAAACGGAATGTAAGACAGCGTATAAATTGTGAAAGGCAGAAGTATAAAACAGCCGACACACTGCAGGCAGAGCCAGGTCCAGTAACGCCTAGTTTCCTTCTTTACACCGATCTTTCTGATTTTTCCGATCATCCAGAGAAGAAAAACGACAAAAAGTCCACACAGCGCATAGATCCCCGTCCACTTCGTTGCACAGCCAAGTCCCGTAAACAGACCGGCAAGCAGCAGATACCGCCGTTTTTCCGACAACACAAATGCATACATGAAATAGAACATACCCAGAATAAAAAACGCGACTATGATATCGATCGTGGCAATTCTGGAAAGTGTAAAATGCATAAAATCCGTTCCAAGCAGGACTGCTGCCAGACAAGCATACCTCGTTTTTCCTGTCAGACGCAGACCGAACAGATAAATAAATGGCATCATCAGGCTTCCGAAAACAACACACATAAACCGCCAGCCAAACGGATTCATACCAAAGATCGCAATTCCGACAGAGATCAGTGTCTTTCCGAGCGGCGGATGCGTATTTTCATAAATAGGCAGTCCATGCAGAAATTCGTAGGCTGTCCGACCGTGATAGACTTCATCAAAGATCGTCTGATCCTGATAAGTAATACCATCCTCATAAAGCTCCTGTTCATCAAAAAGCGCCGGATATTGCATGGCATTCACCGGTAAAACAGGCTCTCCATTCTCATCTAAACAGACCAGCTCCATTAAATTCACCGAGGCATCCGAAAACACCAGCCCCAGACAGGTTGTCTGATACGAAACAGGGATCTCATTCCATGCAAACACAGAATCCAGTTCTTCTCCGCTTTGTACGATCTGCCAGTCAGATCCGGATGCAACAGACACCGTCACTTCCCCCGCTGCCCGATATCCGATAAACAGCAGAAGATCCGAAAGCTGCTGCCCTTCTTCAAAGTAAAGCACTACCTCCTTTGCGCCATCCTCACGCGCCGAAAGCTCCTGCTCCGTCTGTGGAATACTGTGGCTTCCAAGCCCCCAAAGTGCAATACAGAAAAAGCCGATTGTGAAAAGACATACCAATATGACATCTTTTCTGCGGATTTCCATTTTCATTCCGGTCTATTCTCCTTTCCTGTCCCTTCTTATAGCATGATACGGGGGTCAAAAGCTCCCGGCTTTGATGCCTGCGGATTATTTATTCTGTGCTATGCGCTCCCACAATCCTCATCATAGCGTAAGTATATCAAAAATATTTGTGCTTTGACAGCACTTTCCGTTCATGATACAGTTTTTAAGGAGGGTTCTTCTGATGAATTTACACAAAACAGAGTCAAAATCGAATATAAAGTCTTTCTTTTCTCCCCGTATGATCTGTATGCTTCTCCTGCTTCTTGGCACAGCTGCACGTTTTTTCTATGCTTATGCAGTTCCTTACTATAATACGAACCACGACCTTGGCGATCTGTCTGACTGGCAGTCAATCACCTATGGGCATCTTGGCTACATCCAGTACTTATATCAATATCATCATCTACCCGATTTTTCACCGGAATTTATGGGGCAATATTATCATCCACCGCTATTTTACATAGTAGGTGCCATTATTTTGCAGCTTTTTTACCATGGTACAGATAATCTTAATCTGGTAAATGCCTTTGAAATGCTGCAATATGTCAATATGGCATTTTCTGTCCTGATCTCCGTTTTTCTGTATCGTATCCTGAAGCATCTTAAGATTTCAGAAAAGCTGCTCTGTTGTCTGACTGCCCTTGTATCCTTTTTTCGGACCTTATTTTTTCTGGGCACGCAGCTGAACAACGACTGTCTGATGACGCTTTTTTGTGTCATGGCTCTTTTTTACACACTGCGCTGGCATTCTGATCCCAATACCGGAAACATCCTGAAAATTGCTGCTGCTATCATTTTTGCCACCTTGTCCAAAACATCGGGCGTCCTTATTGCGCCTGGTGTCGGTGCTGTCTTTCTGTACCATTTGATTAAAACAAAGGATAAAAAAGCGCTGCTTAAACAATATATCCTGTTTGCCGTGATCTGCATTCCGCTTTCCCTTTCCTGGGTACTCCGGAACCGGATTCTGTATGATCTGCCATTTTCTTATGTCGTAGATGCAACAGGCTATGCCACCTGGCAGAATGTGGAAGGCTATGGCTTTGCCTACCGCATGGGCTTTCCCACACTCCGCATTTTTACAGCACATATGATCGACTGGTGGGATCTTTCAAACAGTGCCAATATCTGGGGACAGACGATCCTGACACTGCTTTATGACGAGGGGATCCTTGTATTCCGCACTCCTTTCTGGGAAATGCTTGCGCCTGTTTTCACACTGCTTGGCTTTGCCCTGTCCCTGATCCTGTTTTGCACAAGTACCTCTTACTGCTTTTCCAAAGCAGGGGATCCGGCCATCAGACTTCTGATCGGGATTGGAAATGGTGCGCTTCTGTTCAGCTATGTGATCTTCTGCTTCCGCTATCCGCTCATCTGTACCATGAACGCACGTTACATATTCAGCGGCTATGCCCTTTTGATTCCTGGCTATGCTCTGTGGCGGATGCAGCATCCCGGCAGAAAATATATACTGTTTGAACTGCTGTTTCTGTTTTTTAGTATTCTGTCCCTGTTACTTTATCTGTTCTGTCCGGTATAGCAATACAGATCCTTATTCACATATTCCGGCTTTGGACTTCTACCCGGTCTCATACCACAGATTTCTGCCTTCGCAAAATTTCTGCCATCCTGCAGGCTCCACTCATCCCTCATATCTGCAGACAGATCTGCATAAGATGAAATAACGTTTCCTGCAGGAGCTTTTCATGTATCCCAAGAAAAAACTACGTTCTTCCCTGTTTTTAACCGCTCTGACCTTCGCCTTTCTGTTTTCCCTGTATCTTATTCAAAAAAATTCCCCTGAGGAGAAATTTGCCCGTTTTTCGGACAGCTATCTCCAAAGTGCTTATGAAAATGACAGTCTGAGCCTTCATTTTACCCTGACAGATCCTTCCGCATTCGGGATCGATCCGGCTGTCTGCAGCCTGCCCTGCTATGACCGTAAAACCTATCTTGCCGAAGGAGAAAGCCTGCAAAAGCTCCGCCGGACGCTTTCCGGTATTTCACCGGCGCACCTGCCCGCTCACACAAAGGAAACCTATGAAATCCTGACTGCCTATCTGGAAAGAAAACAGGAGGGCACAAACTTTCCTTATTTTGAGGAACCACTCAGTCCGACCAGTGGGATCCACACATCGCTTCCTGTTCTGCTGGCAGAATACAGCATGGAAGAGGAAAAGGATGTCAAATCCTATCTGGCACTTCTGTCGCTGATCCCTTCTTATTTTGACAGTCTTGCCGCATATGAAACGGATAAAGCCGCTGCAGGCATGTTTATGGCTTCCGAAGACGCTTCCATGGTCATTTCCCAATGTGATTTTATGGCATCTGAGAAAGGAGAATCCCTTTTTACAGACTGTTTTTTGCAAAACCTGAAGCAGGTCTATGAGAAAGATACTGAAAAATATGTCTATTATGCTTCCGACCATGCCCGCATCCTGCATACACTTGTTCAGCCGGCTTATGAAAAGCTGGGGGACTCTTTGTTACTGCTAAGGGAAGAGGGAAAAGAGCAGCGCGGACTCTGTCAGTACAAAAACGGGAAAGCCTATTACACCTATCTGGTGCAGCAGCAGATAGGCTGTGACCTGACAACCGAGGAACTTGCAAATCAGCTTTCCGAAAGAATGCAGACACTTTATGCGGAGCTTGCGGCGTATCGGCAGAAATATCCGATAGACACTCTGTCTGATCTTTCCAATGCCTCTTCTAAGCTGCCTGCTCCAGATACCTACTTATCCACCTTACAGGATCAGATGTCGGCTCTTTTTCCACCACTCCCGGCTTCTTCCCCCGTTACGGTAAAAGAGATCCCCACAGCACTTGCTCCGTATACAGCGCCAGCCTACTATTTTACACCGCGTCTTTCCCTTTGCAGACCGGGCGGGATCAGCAACGTCAATAATGTGATCTATGTCAATCCCGAAACCGATTATCTGACAATGTACACCACCTTGGCGCATGAGGGATTTCCCGGTCATATGTTCCAGAATGTCTATTTTCTTGCCTCGCAAGGTGTGACGCGGGAAAACATCCTGCGCTATGTTATGAATTTTCCGGGCTACAGCGAGGGCTGGGCAATGTATGTGGAGCTTCTGTCCTTCGATCACGCTTATGAAAAGGAAGAGCAGAAGGCATATGCCCATATGCTCCGGCTTTCCCGCGAGATCCAGATCTGTCTGCTCTGCTATCTGGATATCCGGATCCACGCAGAATCCGCCTGCCTTCCCGATATTGCCCCTTATCTGGCAAAGATCGGTATTACCGAGCCACAGGAGCTTGCAAATGTTTACACTTACCTCATCAACGAACCGGGCACTTATTTAAAATACTACGGTGGCTATTTACAGCTCCTTGCCTGCAAAAAGCAGTACCAGAAAAAATGCGAGGCAGAGCAGATTCCCTACTCAGATCTCGCATTCCATACCTTTTTCCTGTCACATGGACCTGACAGTTATACACGTCTCTCCTCGATCATACTGTCCAGATAACCTCTGTCCCAGAGAAGGATCTTCAGCTTTTTGGCTGCAGCGACCGCGGGAGCGGTAAAATACTGGTTCGTCAGAACCGCTCCTACCATGCGGTCATAATATTCCCTGCCCGCAAACGCTTCCTGCACAGCCTTCACGCCGACCGGATCCGCATATCGCTTACACTGGATGGCATAAGTCACGCCATCCTTTTCTGCCAGAATATCCACGCCAAAATCACCGCTTGCTTTGGTAAGCTTCACATCGATAAACCCTCTGTTTCGCAGAAGCTCTGCACAATATTGCTCGAATTCCACGCCCTCCATTTCATCTAAGGGCGTTTCCTTTTTACGCAGGATCTGCCAGAGTATCCATATAAACAATACTGCTGCCACAATGGCGGCAATGACGATTCCCAGTATCTGTATAGTTTCTGCCTGCATTCCTATTTCCTTTCCTGTTTTTCCCTGATCAGTCTGTTCCCTATCCGTTATTTCCCCGCTTCCTTCCAACTACGCAAAACATATCCGTAAAATTACCTTTTTACTACCTTTCCGGATATACGCCGTCTTTACAAATAAATGTATTTGTACTAAAATCGCATAGGTACTTTCAATGCTTATTATACCTTATTTTATATACACTTGTAACCGTCCGGGAGTAAAATCCTCCACACAAAAAACAGGAGTTTGTCATGGAAAATTTAATCTTCAGTTTAAATGTAACATTACCAATCTTTTTAACGATCGTCATAGGCTATGTCCTTAAACAGATCCATATGCTGAATGACAGCTTCGTGACCGTCGCCAATAAATTCAACTTCAAGGTGACACTGCCCGCACTTCTGTTTCTGGATCTTTACCAGGCAGACTTTTTCAGTGTCTGGGACACCGGCTATGTTCTGTATTGCTTTTTTTCCACTTTGATCTGCTTTACCGTTATTATGATCGGTGCATCTCTTTTCCTGAAAGATAAAGACATTATCGGCGAGTTTGTACAAGGCAGTTATCGTGGCAGTGCTGCTGTCCTCGGACTTGCCTTTATCCAGAATATCTACGGCAAAGCAACGATCGCACCACTCATGATCATCGGAAGTGTGCCACTTTACAATATCCTCGCTGTCCTGATCCTGTCCTTTACAGGTCCGGGCGAACACAAACTCGACAAAAAAGGACTTGCCAGATCCCTCAAAGGAATTGCGACAAATCCTATTATTTTAGGTATTCTGTTTGGTCTGCTGGCTTCTGTTTCCCAGATCAAGCTGCCATTCCTTGTGACAAAAACAATGTCCAACCTGTCTGTCATGGCAACACCGCTTGCCTTGATCGCACTTGGTGCGGGCTTTGAGGTCAAAGCAGCCTGCGGACGGATCAAGCCAGCTCTCGCTGCTTCCTTTATCCGTCTCTTCGTGCAGTGTGCAGTCTTTCTGCCGGTTGCTGCCCACTTCTCCTTTACAGGCGAAAAAATGGTATCCCTGCTCATCATGCTCGGCGCTCCGACAACACCAAGTTGTTATATCATGGCAAAAAACATGGGACATGAAGGTGTTCTGACATCCAGCGTAATCGTTCTGACAACGCTGCTCAGCTCCGTTTCCCTGACTTTCTGGCTGTTTATCCTGAAAACAATGGGCCTGATCTAGTCCGTTTTTATGCCTTTTCAAATACCAGTATTTTCTGTGACATTTTCTTCATGACCGGAATCCAAGTCACCAGCTTAAATGCGGGATTTAACACCCACATACCGCGCAGGATGTTGTCATTCTTTACCTTGCAAAAGCCTTTTGCCACATCTCCCAGCTCCTCAAAGCTGTCTGCGCCCCAGGTAAAGACTGCGCCGGTAGACTGGATGGATTTTTCCACCTTCTCTTTATTCACAAATTTCGGGCACAAACATTCCATGATCACATACGCATTATCAAAACTATCCCGGATGATCGCAAGCATCTGTGTTACCTGCTCCTTTGTCAGATACATGGTCAGACCTTCTATGATAAAGAGCATTTTCCCTCTCTTTGTCACCTTTTCCGGCCATGCAGGATCAAAGCAGGAACAGCCGATCGTTGAAACGCGCCCTTCCTCCTTGTATACGGAATCCCGCACCTGTATCGTTTCAGGCAGATCCAGATTGTACCATGTGAGCCTGCCATTATCCATCCGGTAAAAACGCGTGTCCAGACCACAGGCAATGTTCACAACCGTGCAGTCCGGATTTTTTTGGATAAAATCAGATACAAGCTCATCCAACACCGCAGTTCTGGCAATCACACCGCCACTCATCGTCTGATCCTTTCCTGCTTTGGAAAAATCATAATCAAGCTTCGCTACGATTTCCTCTGCCTTCTCATCCTTAAAACGATGCTTTGGATTTTTACTGTACATCGCTCTTGCATAAAAGCTTTGCAGCATAGTCTCTGCTGCTCCGTTTAATACCGGTTTAATCTTTTCTTCCTGCATTTTCTTTTCTCCTCTTTGAACAGTCTTACTTCTGTTAGTTCATTCTAACTCTTATATATGGATTTTGTCGACTGTTATTTTTATAGTGTCGCATAAATGCATGCATTTTCCTCGTCGCCATAAGAACAAAGAATGTGCCTTGGCACATTCTTGCGCCTGCGGCGGTTGCTTTTCTATAACTTGCTACGCAAGTTATTGCGCCGTACATTTGCTCTGCAAATGTACGACAATGCTTGCGACATTTACCTTATACGACGCAGTGCGCATCCCCGCGGAGCGTTTTTGTGTAATAGGAACAAAGTTTCCTATTACACAAAACAGAGTACAGCAGCTCATGCCGCCATACTCTGTCTGAAAAATTCCTATATTTATTTCAGCTTTAATGCTCTCATGGCGTTCAGGATCGCAATAAATGCAACACCGACATCAGCAAATACTGCCCACCACATGGATGCTACACCAAGCGCTGCCAGAATCAGTACCAGAACCTTTACACCGATCGCAAAGATAATGTTCTGTTTTACAATCTTCAGAGTTTCCTTGGAAATATGCATTGCTGTCGTGATCTTAGCCGGTTCATCCGTCATGATAACGATATCTGCGGCTTCGATCGCCGCATCAGAGCCGAGACCACCCATTGCGATACCGATATCCGCTCTTGCAAGCACCGGTGCATCATTGATACCGTCTCCGACAAAGATCAGCTTGCCTTTTTCCGACTTTTCCGCCAGCAGCTTTTCTACATGATCTACTTTATCGCCCGGCAGAAGCTCTGCATAATACTCTGTAATACCAAGCTGCCCTGCTACCTTATCTGCAACACCTTTCTGATCTCCTGTCAGCATAACAAGCCGCATACCTGCTTTTTTCAGCCCTGTTACACAGTCTGCTGCGTCTTCCTTGAGCTGATCCTCGATCAGTAAGAAGCCCCAGTATGCATCATTGTATGCGATATGACAGATCGTTCCTTCGGATAATGCCTTTTCACCTGCCAGATATTTTTCCTTGCAGGCAGCCCATGCATCCGCACCAAGTACATGTGCCATAAGCTTTTCATTACCGACCGCGATCTTACCGCCGTCTTTGCACGCGATCACACCGAATCCGGCTTTTTCTTCTACCGCTTCATTCGATGACATGATTGTCATATCACCATTCTTCTGCTGGTAGGCAGCCATAATGGATTTGGAGATCGGATGTGTGGATAAACGCTCAGCGAACGCACCATATGCAAGCACGCGCTGCTCGGATTCGTTCACTGCCATGATCTTTGTCACAGCAAACTGTCCTTTTGTCAATGTACCTGTCTTATCCATAACGATCGTCTCTGCATTGGCAAGTGCCTCTAAGTAGTTGCTTCCCTTTACTAAAATACCGGCTTTACTTGCTGCGCCGATACCACCAAAGAAGCTGAGCGGAATAGAAATAACAAGGGCACAAGGGCAGGAAATAACCAAGAAACAAAGGGCACGATAAACCCATTTACCCCACGCACCTGTGATAACAGATGGGATGATCGCCAGTGCAACAGCTAAAAATACGACGATCGGGGTATAGTATTTTGCAAATTTGGAAATAAAGTTTTCTGCTTCTGCTTTCTTTGCGGTCGCATTTTCTACCAGATTCAGGATCTTTGCTACTGTAGATTCCCCGAATTCCTTGCTTGTCTTTACCTCGATCACACCGGATAAGTTGATACAGCCACTGATGACTTCGTCTCCCGTATGGATCTCTCTTGGCAGGCTTTCTCCGGTCAGTGCCATCGTATCCAACGAAGTTTCTCCCTTGATGACCTCTCCATCCAGCGGGATCTTCTCGCCCGGCTTTACCACGATAGTCGTACCAATGCTGACTTCATCCGGGTCTACACTGACAAGCTCTCCTGCTTCATTATATACATTTGCATAATCCGGTCTGATATCCATCAGATCCTTGATCGATCTTCTGGACTTATTGACCGCATATGACTGGAACCATTCACCGATCTGATAAAACAGCATTACCGCTACCGCCTCCGGATACTGGCTGCTTAAAAATGCACCGATCGTTGCGATCACCATCAGGAATTTTTCGTCAAAGATCTGTCCCTTTATGATATTTTGTGCTGCGCCTTTCAGTACATCGCCGCCTATAATAAAATAGGTGACCAGAAACGCGATCAGCAATACGTTGTTACTGACAGGTACCAGTTTTTCCAATGCCATGCAGGCTGCATAACATACCGCGCCTGCTATAATCCTATAGAGTCTTTTTTTCAGTTTCTTTGTCATACTTCTTCCTCACTTACCAGGCATACTTGTAGATTTTCTGCATATTCGTTACAGTTTCTGCCTTACCGCTGTCATTTACTTTACAGTAAATGTAACATCCGGCTCAATTTTCTTTACGATTTTCTTAGCTTCTTTTAAAATGCCATCCATTGCAGCTTCATCTGCATCGATGATCATCTTCTGTGTCAGGAAGTTTACGCTGCATTTTTCAACGTCCTTCAGTTCATTTACCGCTTCCTCGATTTTACCTGCGCAGTGTGCACAATCCAGATCCTCTAAAATAACTGTTTTTTTCATGTTCCTTACCTCCGTTTGATTTGATTTTGTTTTATTATTCATTGATATGTTCAATTCCCTGACTCAGGATTGTCTTAATATGACCATCTGCCAGAGAATAGAATACGGTTTTGCCTTCTCTTCTGTTCTTCACAAGATCCATCTGCTTCAGCACTCTGAGCTGATGGGAGATTGCAGACTGTGTCATCCCCAGAAGCGTGGCAATATCGCAGACACACATTTCAGAACACATCAGCACATATAAGATACGGATCCTTGTCGCATCTCCGAAGATGCGGAAGAACTCAGCCAGATCAGCGAGCTGTTCATCCTGCGGCATTTTCTCTTCTACCTTTTCCACGATATCCTCATGTACGTGAATGCAATCACATTTTTCAGCATCGCCTTCTATTTTCTTCATAGCGCCCTCCTTTGTATGAGTATATGTTCATATGAATATCTGTTCATATGTTCATTATAGCATTCGTTATCTGTCTGTCAATATTATTTTCCATTATTTATCATATTTTTTTCACAATTATTCTTTACAATATGTACAGAGTTTCATAAAATACCATTATATCTAACAGAAAAGAGGATTTTACCATGAGCCAGAAGAAAATGGAGGCTTACAAAAACGCCAAAAAGAATAAGAAAGAACTGGAGAAGAAAGCCAAGAAAAAGCGCATCATCAGCTGGATCTGCGGTATTGTGATCGCCCTTCTGATCATTGGCGGATGTGGCTATCTGGTTTACTATACCAATGTTGTATTACCAAAGAAGCAGTCCGAACAAAGCACTACTTCCGAAAACTCGGCAGAAGATATCGCAAACAATATCATGGATATTTTAAACAACAGCGAAGCAACTGACAGCACAGATAGCGCAAGTGATTCAGCTTCTGATGAGAGCACTACAGATACTGTAAGTGACACAGCTTCTGATGAGAATGCTACAGACACTGCAAGTGATTCAGCAGAATAATTATATAATATTATAGAAGTAAATTTCGTAAAAAACGAACAGGGCAGATTTTATATCCGTCCTGTTCGTTTTTCACTTTGCTATCCTATTCTCTTTTTACTTTCTAACAGGATATCAGTCGATTACATATCAGATATTAAATAACAGCCGCCACATAATCGGCATATTCTTCTCCGACTGTCTTCGCCGCATATCTGCCGGGCAGATCTGTACATTTCCGGATCGTCAGATGCTGGCTCCGCCCGTATACTGTATTGACACTGTCCTCTTTTTCCGCCAGATCCAAGATCACTGTATCAGGCTGCATGAGATTGAGCAGCTTTCGTCCCAGTTTCATTTCACCTGTTATCTGAAACACATAATTCCATTTTATACCGGATTCCGACAACTGCACCTCATCCATTCCGACGCAGCCGCATGCCTCTGCTTCCAGCCTGCGCCGACCGATCGTTGACGCGACTGTCACATGTGCCCCAAATGCTTTCAGATACTGCACAAGCAGTCTTGCCTCCAGCGTATAGCCTATAAGCAGGCAATTACTTCCCTGCAGCATTTCATCACTCAGCAGCTTTGCTTCCAACAACGCAGCCTCTGCAATAAGAGTTGCATTTTTGATCTGTAATCTTTCATTTTGCACGAAATCATGCAACCGACAGTTATTTTTTGCTGCAGCAGCTACCATATCAATCGGAAATCTGCCGCCAAAAAGCTGCTGTCCATCCATATGCAGCATCACTTCTGCCAGAAGCACGGGTGTCTCCAGCATATTTTCCCGGACAGTTATGCCATCCCGGCTGACCGGATCCGGTAATACGAGTGCGTCCGCTTCCCGCAGGGCAGACCACAGAGCACCTTTATCCCTGCACTGATGTGCTCCCTGCTCCTCCTGTGGGAAATTCAGTCCATAATAAGAAATGGCAAAATCCTTACGAATAAGAGATTTTGCCATATAATACTGTCTGAGATCTCCTCCCAGTAGTACAATTCTTTTCTTCATAGCCGCTCCCCCTATACATAATTTACTATATGAGGGAAGCGGCAGTTTTGCTATTGTTTTCTGTTTCCTATTTAAAGTAAGCTACACCGGATTCAAAGATCTTCAGATCCTGTTCGCCGTAAATGTTGATCGCTACCGCATTGTCACGTCTTTCCGCATGTGCCATCTTACCAAAGCATCTGCCATCCGGAGAAGTGATACCTTCGATGGATGCATAAGAACCGTTGACATTCCACTCTTCATCCATGGAAACATTACCGTTAAAATCTGCATACTGTGTTGCAACCTGTCCGTTTGCAAACAGCTTGTCGATCCATTCCTTCGGTGCTACAAAACGGCCTTCACCATGAGAAGCTGGCGATACATAAGTCTTGCCGACCTCTGCCTGTGCAAGCCATGGAGATTTATTGGAAACAACCTTTGTATAAACCATCTTGGAGATATGACGGTTGATCGTGTTGTAAGTCAGTGTCGGAGAATCCTCCTTCTGTCCGCAGATCTCACCATACGGTACAAGACCGAGTTTGATCAGTGCCTGGAAACCATTACAGATACCAAGTGCAAGACCGTCGCGCTCGTTCAACAGCTTTGTCACAGCTTCCTTGATCTTTGCATTCTGGAATGCGGTTGCAAAGAATTTCGCGCTTCCGTCCGGCTCATCACCTGCTGAGAAGCCACCCGGGAACATGATGATCTGTGCCTGACTGATCGCTTTTTCAAAAGCATCTACACTTTCTCTGATGTCTTCCGCTGACATATTTTTAAATACCTTTGTGATGACATCTGCTCCGGCTCTTTCAAATGCCTTGGCAGAATCATATTCACAGTTTGTACCCGGGAATACCGGAATGAATACGGTTGGTTTTGCTACTTTATGCTTGCATACATATACTTCTTTTGCTTCATATAAAGGTGAAGCAACCGGATCTGTACCCTTTTCTGCCTTTGTCGGGAAGACACGTTCCAGTGTGGAGCTCCAGCTCTTCAGTGCATCATCCTCTGTTACAACTGCATCCTTATAAGCAAATCCGCTTTCTGCTACGCTGCCGACCAGTTTATAAGCCGGAAGCTTTGCAAGATCTTCCTGTGCCACTTCTGCAACGATCGCACCGATCTGATTACCGAATAACTCTTTTTCTGTCAGACTGTCTGCATAGCTTACACCCAGCTTATTACCGAATGCCATCTTGGCTGTTGCAGCCATCACACCTGTTCCGTCTACCGTATAAGCAGCCTTCAAAGTACCGTCTACAACAAGAGCATGCAGCTTCTCATATAAAGCCATTACCTTATCGTATTCCGGCAGATCATAAGCATCCTTCGGGATCTCAAATAATACAAGCGCGTCGCCTGTCTTTTTCAGCTCCGGTGTCAGGATTTCCTGCTGCAGTGCGGTATCTACTGCAAATGACACAAGTGTCGGAGGTACGTCGATATCATTAAATGTACCGGACATACTGTCCTTTCCGCCGATACTTGGCAGACCGAAACCGATCTGCGCATTATAAGCACCTAAAAGTGCTGCAAATGGCTGGCTCCATCTTTCCGGATCTTCTGTCATGCGGCGGAAGTATTCCTGGAATGTGAAACGAACCTTCTTATAATCACCACCCGTTGCAACGATCTTGGATAAAGATTCCAGTACTGCATAAATTGCACCATGATATGGGCTCCAGCTGGAAAGATATGGATCAAAGCCATAGCTCATCATTGTAACAGTATCTGTCTTGCCATGCAGGACAGGAAGCTTTGCAACCATGGACTGTGTTTCTGTCAACTGATACTGACCACCATATGGCATAAATACGCTGCCAGCACCGATGGAAGCATCAAACATTTCCACAAGACCTTTCTGACTGCAGACATTGAGGTCATGCAGAGTATCCAGCATAGCAGCCTTGACATCCTTCTGCTCCAGATCCTTTTCTACTTTATCTATTGCAATCTTTTCTAAATAGTTGTCTTCTTTCTTCGGTACATCTACCTTTACGCTTGTTTCCTGGTGTGCACCGTTTGTATCCAGAAATGCTCTGGAAAGATCTACAATGCTCTTGCCTCTCCAGTTCAGTACCAGTCTTGGCTCCTCTGTTACGGTTGCAACTTTGACAGCTTCCAGATTTTCCTCTGCCGCATAGCCCAAGAATTCATCTACATCCTTTGGTGCTACGACAACTGCCATTCTTTCCTGAGATTCGGAAATGGCAAGCTCTGTACCGTCCAGACCTGCATATTTCTTCGGTACTTTATCAAGGTCAACGACAAGTCCGTCTGCCAGTTCACCGATCGCTACGGATACACCGCCTGCACCAAAGTCATTACATTTCTTGATCAGCTTGCTGACTTCCGCTCTGCGGAACAGTCTCTGGATCTTACGTTCTGTCGGTGCATTACCTTTCTGTACTTCCGCACCGCATGTTTCGATGGAAGTTGTTGTATGCACTTTGGAAGAACCTGTTGCACCGCCGCAGCCGTCACGTCCGGTTCTGCCGCCGAGCAGGATGATGATATCGCCCGGATCGGAGTTTTCACGAATGACGTTCTTTCTCGGAGCAGCACCCATGACAGCACCGATCTCCATTCTCTTTGCCACATAATCAGGATGATAAATCTCCTTTACATAGCCTGTCGCAAGACCGATCTGATTACCATAGGAGGAGTAACCGCTTGCTGCGCCTCTGACCAGTTTTTTCTGGGAAAGCTTTCCTTTTAAAGTTTCTGTGACAGGAACTGTCGGATCTGCAGCACCTGTAATACGCATTGCCTGATATACATAACCACGACCTGAAAGCGGATCTCGAATCGCACCACCCAGACAGGTAGCAGCACCACCGAACGGCTCGATCTCTGTCGGATGGTTATGTGTTTCATTTTTAAAGAAGATCAGCCATTCTTCTGTCTTACCGTCGATCTCTACCGGAACAACGATCGAGCAGGCATTGATCTCATCTGATTTCTCCATGTCATCCAGCTTGCCTTCTTTTTTCAACTTGCGCATTGCCATGAGTGCAAGATCCATCAGGCAGACAAACTTGTCATCCCTGCCCTTGAAGATCTCTTCTCTGGCAGCCAGATAGTCTTTATATGTTTTTTCAATCGGAGTCTTATAATAACCGTCTTCGAATGTTACATCCTTCAGCTCTGTGGAGAAAGTAGTATGACGGCAATGATCAGACCAATATGTATCCAGTACGCGGATCTCTGTCATGGACGGATCACGTTTTTCTTCCTTCTTGAAATAATTCTGAATATGAAGGAAATCCTTAAATGTCATCGCAAGTCCCAGAGAATCATATAACTTCTTCAGCTCATCCTCCTGCATATCCTGAAAACCGGTAAAGATCTTAACATCATCCGGCTCTTTATATTCGGATACGAGTGTTTCCGGTTTTTTCATACCGGTCTCTCTGGAATCTACAGGGTTGATACAATATGCTTTGATCTTTTCCAGATCTTCATCTGAAACAGAACCCTCCAGTACATAAGTAACAGCAGTTTTGATGATCGGCTGTTCATCTTCCTTTAAAAACTGGATACACTGCAGCGCGGAATCCGCACGCTGGTCGAACTGTCCCGGTAAAAACTCTACGGAAAAACATTTTGCATTTTCCGGCATTGGGAACTGTTCCTCGTACAGCATATCAACCGGCGGTTCACTGAAAACAGTCTTACAAGCTTTCTGAAAGGTTTCTTCTGAGATATTTTCCACATCATAGCGGATCAGTACTCTGACCTTATCGATGCCTGTCATCCCCAGATAGTTTTTCAGATCCTCCTGCAGCTCCTTCGCTTTGACTGCAAAAGCATCTTTTTTCTCAACATAAATCCGTCTTACGTCTGCCATTTGATGACTCCTCCATTTGTAATCTTTTCCTATGTTAATGACACATCATTTTCATTATACAAGAAATATCCCTTTTTTCAACCTATGACCATACATGACAGCTGTTTTTTATTCGCTTCTGATACCTTTCCCTGTCCTTTCCTAATTTTACGTCAACGGCTTGCGGCTGTATTTTCCCTATCATGTTTTCCTTACCACACTCTCTTTTCTTGTATTTTCCATTAAATACATATGTCATTTATAGGTGTACATAATATTTATAACGAATTTTTAATTGTAGCGTTATGAAATGCGATTTTATCGCATTTTTTAATATTGATATTGTTATTTTAATGCTGTCTCTTATACA
>ERZ1026776.483-NODE-483-length-27456-cov-17.799095_pt1 | contig 27456 bp, 20 predicted proteins | sample MGYA00380125_ERZ1026776 | MGnify/ENA primary metagenome ERZ1026776 (study PRJEB33269, sample SAMEA4719761) | human gut metagenome | biome: human-associated habitat; feature: organic feature; material: feces | place: Cameroon | collected 2013-10 ...
CGGTCTCGTGGGCTCGGAGATGTGTATAAGAGACAGTTAATTTATTTATATACTGTTCTATTTTTTCACAGCGTTTAACAAATACTGCCTCATCCCCATTCTTCATATATTCGCACTTATACTTCATTAATTGTTCTTTAAATTTTTTGAGATTAATATAATCATACATTCTCATAAAATATGTATAAAACTTTACTGTTAATTCTTTGGAAGATGCTATATCTCCACCAAACAAGATTATTTCAGCCAATTCTTGTGACTGATATAATTTTTTAACAATATCTTTTATCATTGCTGTATCATTATATTTATAATATTTTCTATGATGTATCAAATGAATATCAGAAACATATGCCACTTTTAAAGATTTATCCAAGCTATAATAAGTTAATGGATTATTTAAATTATCAACTTTGGCTACTTGATAATCTAAAATTTGCAATTCCTTTTTATCCTGTTTCCAATCATACAGACTTTTAGTATAATCAACCGCACTGGTATCAATAGTATTCGCCAAGCATTCTGGTCCAATACATGAACGCCATTTAACACAACTAATACTTGTTGAATCCATATAAAACACTCTATTACATATACTACACTTTACCTTGTACAATGTCCCTTTTTTATAGGCTTTTATAAAGTCATTGTATGTGTTTGGATTCTTTCCATGCCATAAAAAACCTGATTTTTTTAAAAAATCAAATTCGGGTACTTGCTTAAATTTACTAATAAACGAATCAGGCATTTTTTTATCCGACTTATACAATAACGCTTCATGCTCATCCAAATTATAATAAGACTCAAAAAATTCTTTTCCACTACCAGCATATTTTTCCCATGTTTGTTCAGCTGAAACTTTAATAATATTATATACTTCTTGCTCAGAATCCTGCCACTCACCAATCACTACTAGGCAACCATACTTATTTCCTACCTTTAATTCCATAATTTAATCACCGTCCCTCTATATTTTAATGTTTCATAACCCACAAATTAATCTTATATCCTTTATGCAATTTTTTCTAGTAATTGATTAACTTTTTTCAAATAAAAATTAAAAAACAGGTACTATGTTATATCCACTATTATAGGACAAGCACATTCAAAGATTCCCACTTAGGCAACATGTTTTGCTGCCTCATGTACTGTTACATGAAAAATGATATGAAAGTATCTTGCAGAATAATATGTTAATATAGCATACATAATACCTGTGTTTTATACCAATCTATAAAATAAGTGAACTATATGAACAAAAGGCTTCGTCCATTAAACGGGACGAAGCCTTTTGTTTATTTCTCGCGGAATGTGAATTCCTCGTTTGCAAGTTTGAATTTGCTGCCATCGATCAGCATCATATCTGTGCCGCTGTTGATGATCTTGCCACCAAGATAGGTGTGGTTGGTTGATTTGTTATCACGCAGATAATAAACGCCATTGACGTTGATGATATATGCATGACGACGGCTGACAGAATTGTTGTCTGTTACCTGATAATCAACACCCTGTGCAGACTTACCGATACAGAAGATCGGTTTGTCGATCTTGATCCGCTCACCGGTTCTTGTTCTTACAATAACAGGACCCGGTTTGCTCTTGGATGCATTCGTCAAAACAGTCGTTGATGTAATGTCTGAATCATCATCAAATCCGATATCATTACCGGAATAATCCTTAACTTCCTTTGCCAGTTTAAAGCTTGGAATTGGTACAACGGTTGTCTGTAATGGAACTTCCGTATCTTCTATTGCCTCTGCTTTCTGCGGTCTGACAATGAAATGCTGCTCATCCTCCGGATGAACATTGTTGTCATTCTTCATATCTGTGATCATCTTGTAGAACTCTGACAGATAGAAGGATGGATTATGATCAAAGAATTTGATCAGTTCATATCCACAGTCTGAAGCTTTCTTATTTGCAAAGTCAAGCTTGTTTACCAGATCTCTGACAAACTTCTCCATATTGCATTTTTCCATCGGTTTATCAATTGGAAGGAACACAAGCTGAACACTCATATCCTCCAGATTCAGATACATGTATCCAATATTCAGGATAACCTTACCGAGTGGCATATCATTCGCCTTCAGGTACATCAACTGGTCAGCTATGCTGAACATAATATCCACCAGTTCGTCCCTGTGAATCTTCTTTGTAATAAACTGATTCATCGTAATCATGGCCGGAATCGAATATGTAAGTGCTCTCTGTCCGTCAATATACTCTTCATGGCAAAAGCTGTTGTTTCCTACAAATGATGTATTGTACAGCTCGACTTCATTATGAAGGATCTGGACATCATCTTCAATCTTAAAATATAATTTGTACTCATCGCACAAATATGTCTTCTCTGTGCTCATAATAACACCCTCCGCAATTATTCTCCAGCCACTCAAGTCCCATTTACTCTACAGTAACAGACTTGGCAAGATTACGCGGTTTATCTACATCCAGCCCTTTTGCATCTGATGTATAATATGCGATCAACTGCAAAATAACAGCCGCTGCAAATACAGTAAATAAACTATCCTGCTTAGGTATTCTTATATGCTTATCACATATCTGGGTGTCAGTAACTTCGTCACCCATACTAATTAGAATAACATATGCTCCCCTGGCTTTTACTTCCCTTATATTTGAAACCATCTTCTCATATACAGCCGGCTGTGTCGCTAACGCGATAACCGGTACATTCTCTGTGATCAGAGCGATCGTACCATGTTTTAATTCACCTGCTGCGTAAGCCTCCGCATGAACATAGGATATCTCCTTCAACTTCAGAGCCCCCTCCAGTGAAAGAGTATAATCCATGCCCCTTCCGATAAAGAATGCATCCGGAGCCATCTTTATATAATTAGCAACAGTCTTGACTTCATCTGCCTGAAGCAGGGTTTCTTCTATTACCGGAATTGTTCCCAACAGTTTGCTGATAAATTCCTTTGCCTGCTCTTCTGAATAAATTCCTTTTACAAGTCCAAGCCTGCAGCCGATTAAATACATTGCCGCCATCTGAACCGAATATGCCTTTGTACTTGCAACTGCAATCTCCGGTCCGGCATGTGTATATAACACATAATCACTTTCTCTTGCGATCGTAGACCCTTTTACATTTACGATCGAAATAACCTTGGAACCACATCTTTTTGCCAGACGCATTGCTTCTAATGTGTCAATTGTCTCTCCCGACTGGGAAGTTACGATAACCAATGTCTTCTCATTGATCAGTGGTTCTTTATAACGGAATTCTGATGCGATCTCCACATTTACCGGTATACGAAGCTCTGATTCGATCATTGCTTTTCCTACGATTCCGGCATGCATAGCAGTTCCGCATGCAATGACTGTGATATTTTCACAATTTTTAAATACTTCATCATCAATCCCGTCTTCTGTAAAATCAGGGAGTGAATTCACAATTCTTGGTGTGATCGTATTTCTCAGGGATTCCGGCTGCTCATAAATCTCTTTTAACATGAAATGTGGAAATCCACCTTTCTGAGCGGCTGTAATATCCCATGTAATCTCTAACATCTGTGGCTTTACTTCATTGCCTTTCAGATCCTCAACCCGGATTCCTTCCTGTGTCATTGTAAGGATATGATATTCCGGCACAACAAAATAATCTTTTGAGAATGAAATGATCGCTGTCAGGTCTGACGCAATGATAGATCCTTCTTCGCTGTGTGCTGCTACCATCGGGCTGACATTTCTTACTGCATATATGATTCCAGGTCTGTCTGCAAACATAATGCAAAGCGCAAATGAACCCGCAATTATCTTAACCGCCTTCCGAATCGCTGCGATCGGATCACCATCATACAGAGTATCCAGCAGGGCTGCCACAACTTCAGAATCTGTTTCTGATACAAGCTTATCTGCCAGTCCATACTCTCTTATGATGTCACTGTAATTCTCAATGATACCATTGTGGATAAGAGCAACATTTCCACATCTGTGCGGATGCGCATTCGCATCTGTAACTCCACCATGTGTTGCCCATCTTGTATGTCCGATACCGCAAGTCGATGAATAATCTCCATCCTTACACAGTTCCCTGAGTTCGCTGACTCTTCCTGCTTTCTTCCGGATCGTTAATGTATCATCGTCATTTAAAAGTGCAATACCCGCACTGTCATAGCCTCTGTACTCTAACCGCTCCAGTCCATCGATCAGGATATCCTTCGCCGGCTTTCTGCCTGTAAAACCTATGATTCCACACATATATTCAATTATCTCCTTTCGGCTTATGATGCATATTTCTTTTTCTGTTCGTATATCTGTCTTTATCGTCCGCCAGATATTTTACTGCATCATCAAATTATCCGGTCATGCTGCTTTGTTTTGGAATCTCTTCCATATTTGGCATGCATGTGCGCATCCGGACTCTGCGTAGAGGCATCCGCCGAATTTTCGATAACCTCTATCCTCGTCACCCTTTTCGTCGTTGATCCAAAGGGACATGGCGCTAAGATTTCTAAATCTTTCAAAATCTGCTTTCCTCCATACTATAAGCAGACATTAAAATTCTATCATAGACCACCCAATAAATCAACGACTTCATATCTGTAGGGCTGCGTTTTCTATTAATTTAATTAGCTGATGAATGAACCACCTGGCAGATTCTTCTCGGTTGTAAGAAGGGACAGATTGCCCTCTGCATCCTCTGCACACAGCAGCATACCTTCTGATACAACTCCTGCAAGCTTGCATGGCTTCAGGTTTACGATCGCAACAACGCGCTTTCCAACCATTTCTTCCGGTGAATAGGAGCCTTTAATTCCCGATACGATCTGTTTCACATTGTTCTCACCGAATTTAACCTGAGAACATAACAGTTTTCTGGAATTCTGTACTTCCTCACATGCAATGATCTCGCCGATCATCAACTGCATCTTCTCAAATTCTTCGATCGTGATCTGCTGTTTATTCAGAACAGACGGATCATTGTTAAGTGCAGCGACCTTAGCTTCTGCCTGTTTCATTTTCTTCTTTTCTTCGGAATTCTCTTTTTCTTCCTTCTGCTTCTTTGCTTTCTCGTAGATAGTTTCTTCTACCGGAGGTGCAAACTTGGCTACTTCTGCCATAACTTCCTTTACATCCAGTCTTGCGAACAGGATCTCAGGAGTTTCTGTTACCTTGTTTCCGGATGGGTAAAGTCCGAATCTTCCAAGCTCTGTTACCTTTCTCTTTGCAGCATTTAACTGGTTCAGGATCTTAACAGAGGTATCCGGCATATATGGCTCCAGAAGGGACGCACCGATCACGATGCTCTCAACCAGATTATATAATACAGTATTCAGACGATCCTGCTTTGTTTCATCTTTTGCAAGTGCCCAAGGCATGGTCTCGTCGATATATTTGTTGCATCTCTTGAATAAGGTGAAGATCTCTGAGATCGCATCTGCAACCTTTAACTTATCCATGCATTCTGCGACCTTGATACGGCAGTTTAATACGACATTCTTCAGATCTTCATCTACTTCTTCTGTTACTCCGGTATTCGTAACTACGCCGCCAAAGTATTTGTTTGACATGGAGATCGTACGATTTACCAGATTTCCAAGTGTGTTTGCAAGCTCGGAATTGATTCTTTCTACAACCAGCTCCCATGAAATGATTCCGTCATTCTCAAACGGCATCTCATGCAGAACGAAGAAACGGACTGCATCCACACCAAACAGGCGGACCATATCATCTGCATACATTACATTTCCCTTGGACTTACTCATCTTACCGTCATTCTGGATCAGCCATGGATGTCCGAAGATCTGCTTTGGAAGCGGTACTCCAAGCGCCATCAGCATGATCGGCCAGTAGATCGTATGGAATCTTAAGATATCCTTTCCGATCAGATGTAAGTCAGCAGGCCAGTATTTTTTATATAATTCATCGTTATTACCGTCTACATCGTATCCAAGACCTGTAATATAGTTTGATAATGCATCGACCCATACATAGATAACATGCTTGTCATCAAAATCAACCGGGATACCCCACTTAAAGGATGTTCTGGATACGCACAGGTCCTGAAGTCCCGGCTTGATGAAGTTATTGATCATCTCGTTCTTTCTGGACTCCGGCTGAATGAAATCAGGATTCTGCTCAATGTGCTTCATCAGTCTGTCCTGATATTTGCTGAGTTTGAAGAAATATGCCTCCTCTTTTGCTTCCTGTACCGGTCTTCCGCAGTCCGGACATTTGCCGTCTACAAGCTGTGAATCTGTAAAGAAGGATTCACATGGAGTACAGTATTTTCCTACATATTCTCCCTTATATATGTCACCCTGTTCGTACAGCTTCTTAAAAATCTTCTGAACCTGTCTCTCATGGTCTGCATCTGTTGTTCTGATAAATTTGTCGTAAGATGTGTTCATCAGATCCCAGATATTCTTAATCTCGCCTGAAATCTCGTCAACGAATTCCTTTGGAGTCTGCATGTTCTCAAAAGCCTTGTTCTCGATCTTCTGACCATGCTCATCGGTTCCGGTCTGGAATCTTACATCATATCCTGCGAATCTCTTGTACCTTGCAATGCTGTCAGCCAACACGATCTCGTAGGTGTTGCCTATATGAGGTTTACCTGATGCATATGCAATGGCGGTTGTAATATAATACGGTTTTTTTGCCATTTCAAAAACCCTCCTTGATAAAACTACAAACACGAATGAAATGTCTGCGCTATTTTTTCTGGCAATCTTATGTGCCCAGATACCAAAAATTATATGCCTTTTTTGTGCAAATTGTCAACAGATTCCATTTGTTTTTATACAGTTTTTGCAACCTTCATCTCTAAATAAAATTATGTCTTTTTTTTCGGATTTCTTTTGTGCTATAGTATGTCCGAGCAGTGCGACCATGTAATACCGCACGACACATCTGCGGATCTGCCGTCATCTGTTACTGTTTAAAATTATACTTTTATTATTGAGGTTATTCTGTCATGAAAATTTTTTTAACGAAAACACCTGTTGTTATCACACTTGCGCTCATCTGCTGTGCCTTATGGGGAAGCGCCTTTCCCTGCATCAAGATCGGCTACCGAATGTTTTCGATCGGCGGAAATGATACCGCATCCCAGATCCTGTTCGCCGGCATCCGTTTTCTGCTCGCCGGACTTATGGTTATCCTTATCTGCAGCTTCATATATAAAAAGCCTTTGATCCCACATAACGGGGCAACGGTCAAACGTATCTTTATCCTGTCATTGTTTCAGACTATCCTGCAATACATCTTCTTTTACATCGGTCTGGCAAATACGACCGGAAGCAAGGCAGCGATCATTGAAGCGGCAAACGTCTTTCTGGCGATTCTTGTATCGGGTCTGTTATTCAAAATGGAAAAGGTTACATCCAAAAAGATGCTTGGATGTCTGATTGGATTTATCGGAGTTGTTATCATCAATCTGGGAAATGGTGTAGACGCGCATTTCTCTCTCACCGGAGAAGGCTTCATCCTGTTATCAACAGTGGCTTACGCTTTTTCTTCAGTTATCATCAAATATTTTTCCGATAAGGAGAATCCGGTTCTGCTCAGCGGCTGGCAGTTCTTTGTCGGCGGCTTCGTGATGATCCTTTGCGGACTTGCCGGGGGCGGACATATCGCAGGAGGCTCCGCGCCTGCTGTCCTGCTTCTGCTCTATATGGCGTTCATCTCGGCCTGCGCCTATACATTATGGAGTCTGCTGTTAGCGCACAACCCGGTATCCCGGATCGCCGTCTACGGCTTCTCGAATCCGGTTTTTGGCGTACTGTTATCAGCTCTGCTTCTGCATGAAACATCTGCCTTAAACATCCGCTGTCTGGTCGCACTTGTTCTTGTCTGTGCCGGCATCATCCTTGCAAATAAAGAAAAAGCCAAGTAGCATCTGGCGGAACTTTGTATATTACAAAACTTTGCATTTCTATCATGCAGCACATTGTTATGAAGCAAGCCTTGTCCGAGGCTGGTACTTAGGCAACGTTTTTTGTTGCCTTATGTACCACTGCACGAGGACACGAGCGGAAGCGTCTTGCGAAATAATATATGTGGCTGCATGGTAAGAATGCAAAGATTTTGGGCAAAGAATTGCTTGGCAGATGCTATTTGGCTTTTATAGATTTCATACCGGTTTTATCTTTTCGGAAACTCCTATATTTTTTTGATCACGGTTTTCTTGCCGATACCTTTTGATTTTAACACTTTTTTGTATGCTGACAATTTTTTCTTCGGCACTTTAAAAGTGGCTTTTGCGGAAATCTTTCCAAACGCCTTACTTCCTATCTTTTTGCCGGTCAGCTTTGTAGTCTTTATTGTTATGGTTTTTAATTTACTGCAGCCATAAAATGCCTGCTTGCCAATTTTCTTTACTTTTGAAGGAATGGTAATCTTTTTTAGAGATGTACACTTATAGAATGCTTTATCTCCAATTGTTGTAACATTCTTTCCAAGCGTTACAGTTTTCAGCTTTGTATTTTTATAAAAAACTTTTTTCCCGATCGTTTTCACATTGCCGCCGACCGTCACTTTTGTAAGTTTCTTGTTATTTGCAAAAGCACTATCCGCTACAGAGGTAACTTTATAGGTAATACCATTCTTTTTTACAGTTGCAGGTATCGACACGGATGTTGCCTTTTTATTTTTAAGTTTTGTATATGCAACTTCCGCCCCCGTCTTGGCTGATTTTGTAACAACATATTCAGCTTTACCAACTGAAATCTTTGTTCCCTTTTTCAAAACTGATTTTGCCGGCTGCGGCTTTTCCTGTGTCGGAGCAGGTTTTGTTGGCTGTGAAAGTTTTGGAATACTTTCCTCGTAACTGTATCCGCACTTGGAACAACTGATCAACTTTATGCCCTCACTTTCAGCAGTTGCTTCTTTTGTTATATTTTCCGTATATACATGTCCAACCTTGATGTTTAATTTCACAACTACATTTTCATAATTTCTTGTATCTTTCGGAATATATATTGCATTAACTGTCACAGTGCCAGCGTTTTTCTGACTTCCGGCTGCTACTATTGTTTCCGGTTCTTCCCATACAAAGCCCTCCGGCAATATAATACCCGAAAGCTTTGATTTACAGTTTACTGCAAGATTCTCCGGTTTTGTAAAAGACGGATTTGCTTTTGAAATGGTAAATGTCACAGGTTCTGATACTGCCTGCTTGTATGTATCATCTTCGGCAACAATTACTCTGACTTCATAAGTTCCGGCATCGCTTGGAACAACAGTAGAATATTCTGAATCTGTATTTTTCTTATATTCAAAAGTTACATTCTCATCATTCTCTCCAACAGCATTTGATGTTGTAAACTCCGGCTTTGCTGCCGGTTTGCCATCCCAGGTTTTGGATAACTGCTCTGATGTAGAGGTGATCTCCACTGTTCCTTCTACTAACGGAAGCCCTGTATATGCAACCTTTATTTCCTTCTTTAATGAATCTGCCAGACTACTAAGTGAACACTTCTTCTTTCCTGTCTCTGTTAATGATATCGCCGCCCGAAATGTATCACAGTACACTTCATCATTTACCGGTTCATATGAAACAGTATAATAGCTCTCGTCTACTTTACTGCCGCCAAAATACACCTCATAAGCATCTTCAACCGTTTTCTGTGCAGTTTCCCGGATAATATTCTCATCTGTTTCTTTATTCACATCTACAGTTACTACAGTAGGTCCATAAAATGCCGGGTAATATTCTTCTGTAACCGGCACAAACGGAAGCTCATCATCACCCAGCAAATGATATGATACAGTAAATTCCTTTGTAACTGTTCCGTACTTATTAAATGTATATTTTTCCGATCCCGCATCTGTCAATGACAACGTAGCAATAAATGTCGTTGCTGCTGTCTGATCTCCGTGTTCAAGCCCATCCTTCGTCACTACTTCAAGATTATACGCATCTGCAGAAACAGTCACTTCTGAACCAAAATAAGCCTTTACCAGCCTCTTTGCCGCTGTCAGCGCCTCATTTTCTTTTCCTTTCTCCGTCCATGCAGCCCGATATGATTGAGTAAATGATCTGGCATACACATATGGTAAAAGCTCCGTCTTCTCCTCTTCTGCTCTTGCCTCGTATCTCAAACTTGGCAGATTAACCGTTGTCACTAACATCAGAATGCTTAAAACCCATACAAGCACCCGTTTGATCTGTTTTAATTTCGTACCTTCCATACGCCCATTCCTTTCTTCATAAAAAATACCATCTTCCATTCAACAAAACCTTACACTAAAACTTTTATAATGCTACGTTCTGTCAAATAAAAGATGGCATTTTATAAATTTCTCACAACGCCGAATATCAGCGCTGCCATGATCAGTATATAGATTAAAACCGTATCCGCTGTACCCAGACGATATGTGTCTCCTTTTATATAGTTCAAATCTCCCCTGATTATCAGATATATGATACATGGTCCTGCAATGTACAAAAACGGATTATAGGAAATGGATATCCGTATCTCTCCTTTTAATAAAGACAGGCATGCTCTGGTTATCCCACAACCGGGGCACTGCCACCCGGTCAGTGTCCGGAATATGCAGGGTACTGCCAGACCGGTCAGTCTGACAAATACCGCATACAGGATTCCTGCTAAAAGAATAATGCCATCCCGATATATAATCTTTCGGATACGATTTTTCTTTTCTTTCATATGTGTTTCTTACTGTCCGTTATATGGGTTGTTATTATCATTTCCATTGCTGTATGGATTACTGCCGCTCTGGTTGTAACCACTATACTGCTGCTGGCTCTGATCATATCCACCATACTGCTGATTCTGATTATAGCCGCCGTTATATGGCTGCTGATTCTGGTTGTAGCCGCCGTTATATGGCTGCTGATTCTGATTATAGCCGTTATACTGCTGGTTCTGATATCCACCATTATAGGACTGGCCATAGCCGTTCGTTCCGCTGTACTTATTGATCGCATCCTGTGCCAGTGCGTAGTCGATAATTCCAAGTCCAAATAACTGAAGAACTACAAACAGGATACCGCTGTTGCTGGATGGCATACCGCCTCTGCTCTTGATGATATCGACCTTTTCACCCATCTTGTAAGCCCAGTACCATCCATAGATACCACAGGTAACAAGTGTAAGCAACAGTGCCATTCCGCCACCTGCCAGTTCATTCTCACCCGACATCTCATTTGTATCGTCTGTAATACATACAAACCAGTAAAGTCCATAAATACCACAGGTAACGATCGTCAATAAGATACACATACCAATACTTCTTTGTTTCATACTTTCCTCCTTGCCGATGCTCCTTCCGCATCTCTGATTTCATATAATAAAAAGTATAAAATATTTATAAACTGCTGTCAACGAAGTCTGTACCAAAATATTGCTTATTCTGCTATATTTATGCATAATATACCAGTATCTATCTGTTATCGTCCTGTATGTTTGCAAAATAAATACAAAAAAATTGAAAAAAAATACATATCGTGATACAATTTGTTTTTCCGTTATTATTTCAATAACAATATTATAAATATGCCCTGCTTCTCTATTTTATGTTATATGAATATATGCAATTTCTCTGTATAATTTATGCATATATGCGAAGCAGTGACGGATACATACTATTTTAAAGAAGAGGTGTCAGTTATGAAAAACATGTTAAACTTCAAGGAATTCACAGCAGATGAGCTGATGGATATCCTGAACCTTGCTCTGGATATGAAGAAGAATCCGGAGAAGTACAGCGAATCCTTAAAAGGAAAGAAACTTTATACTTTATTTGAAAAGACATCAACCAGAACCTTTCTTTCATTTGCAACCGGCATTACCGAGTTAGGTGGTACCTACTACAACCAGTTATGGAAGGACTCCAACTTTGTACTCGGCGAGCCTGTTTCCGAGATCAAATATGTCTGCCGTAATGTTGATATCATCATGGCACGTCTGATCAAAAATGAAACTGTTGAATTATTTGGCAAGAATGCTACGGTTCCATTTATCAACGGCTGTGATAATTCCTACCATCCATGCCAGATCCTTGCAGATGCCCTCACGATCCTTGAGAAGTTCGGAACTCTGGATGTCAATCTGATGTACATCGGCGCAAAGAACAATGTATTTAACTCCCATGTTGAATTCTTCTCCAAGATGAAGAAGGGTACGTTATACGGACTGACTCCACTTGTAAATGAGACAGCCTGTGGTCCTGATTTCTATGAAGAAGCAAAGAAAAGCGGTCATTATATCGAGCTTGATCCTGCCATGTCTATGGAAGAAGCAAAGGAATATGCAAATAAGATGGATGTCCTCTACACGGATACATGGGTAGATATGGAATTCTTCAACAATCCTGCTTACCAGAAGCAGAAGGAAGAAACACTTGCAAAGATGATGCCTTACCAGTTAAACGGCGACTTCACGAAGGACAGCAAAGCAATCGTGTTCCACGATATGCCAATGCATGTCGGCTTCGAGATCTCTCAGGATGTCGTAGATAAGAACCTCGACCATATCCTTGACGAGGCAGAAAACCGCCGTCATGCCGAAAAGGCCGTAATGTACACACTCTTAAATTCATAAAACCATGGAATGTAAATAACCGCCTGGGGCCATACTGTTATGTAGTAAGCCTATCCGAGTGTCGGCACTTAGACAGCGTATTTTGCTGTCTTATGTGCCGTTACACCGAGGATAGAACGAAAGTGTCTTACGAAATAACATGTATGCCACAGGCGGTTATTTACATTCCATGGTTTTACCGGAAAAATCGGTTGCATGACATTCGGGCAGGTGCTATAATCGGGGATAGCAAATTTGTAAGGAGGCCGCCATGAAACATCTGATAGACCCAATGGATTTAAGTTTGGAAGAGCTCGATCACATTTTAAATCTTGCTCAGGATATTATTGATCATAAAGAAAAATACAGTGAGTTATGCAAAGGCAAAAAGCTCGCTACTTTATTTTTTGAACCAAGTACAAGAACTCGTTTAAGTTTTGAAGCCGCTATGATGGAATTAGGTGGTAATGTACTTGGTTTTTCTTCTGCCAGTTCATCATCCTCATCTAAGGGTGAAAGCGTTGGTGACACAGTAAAGGTTGTAAGCTGCTATGCAGATATCATAGCGATGCGCCATTTCAAGGAAGGTGCTCCGATGCTTGCATCCATGAAATCCGATGTACCGATCATTAATGCAGGTGACGGTGGACATAACCACCCAACACAGACACTGGCTGATCTTTTAACGATCAAACGTGAAAAAGGAAGACTGGACAACCTTGTGATCGGCTTCTGCGGAGATCTGATGTTTGGACGTACCGTTCATTCTCTGATCAAAGCAATGTCCCGTTATGAAAATATCAGTTTTGTGCTTATTTCACCGGATGAATTAAAAATTCCTGATTATATCCGCACAGAAGTGATCGAGAAGAATAATATACCTTATAAGGAAGTTTCATCTATGGAGGATGTGATCGGAGAACTGGATATCCTCTATATGACAAGAGTACAGAAAGAACGTTTCTTCAACGAAGCAGACTACATACGATTAAAGGATACTTACATACTGGATAACAGTAAGATGGCACTTGCCCGTCCGGACATGTGTGTCCTGCATCCGCTGCCACGAGTAAATGAGATTGCTGTTGAAGTGGATGACGACCCAAGAGCATGTTATTTCCGTCAGGTATTAAATGGTAAATATGTCCGTATGGCATTAATCGCCACACTGCTTGGTTTAGCATAGGAGGTACAAACAGATGAACATAGACAGTATTCAAAATGGTATCGTACTTGATCACATTGCTGCAGGCAAGGCACTCCAGATCTATAATGACCTGCATCTCGACAAGCTGGACTGCTCCGTAGCAATTATCAAAAATGTCAAAAGCCAGAAAATGGGTAAAAAGGATATCTTAAAGATAGACCAGGATATCGACATCAACCTTGATGTCCTTGGATATATCGATCCGGATATCTCTGTTAATATTATCCGTGACGGAAAACTGGTGGAAAAGAAAAATATTGAGCTTCCGGAACGTCTGGTAGGCATCAAGAAATGTACCAATCCACGCTGTATAACCTCAACCGAACAGGGAATCCAGCATATCTTTAAGCTTACAGACAGGGCACACCGGATTTATCGTTGTATTTACTGCGAAGCAGATAAATAATTTTACTTTCTATTTACTTTTCGCAAAAATATGCTATAATCTAGAAGTTATCTGTGCGGTAAAGTATCGAAAAACGACAGAAATTTTAACCGGACTTTTTAAATATGTTTATAAATATTTAGAGGTGCAATATGGAACAATATGTGATCAAAGGCGGTCAGCCTCTTGAAGGAGAGGTAACTATTGCAGGTGCAAAGAACGCAGCACTCGGAATCCTTGCTGCTGCTGTAATGACCGATCAGGAAGTTATAATAGAAAATGTACCAAATGTAAGAGATACCCGTGTCCTTCTTCAGGCAATCCAGGGTATTGGTGCGACAGTACGCTACATAGATGAACATACCGTATCCATCTGTGGCGCCGCTATCAATCCAAACAGTGATCTGTGCGTAGATGATGAATTCATCCGTAAGATCCGTGCATCTTACTATCTGTTAGGTGCATTACTTGGAAAATACAAGCACTCTCAGGTTGCATTACCTGGTGGCTGCGATATTGGTGCCAGACCGATTGACCTTCACATCAAAGGCTTTGAAGCACTTGGTGCTCAGGTTGATATTGCAAACGGTATTATCTCCACACATGCAGATGAGCTGATCGGAAGTCATATCTATATGGATGTCACCTCCGTAGGTGCAACGATCAATATCATGATGGCGGCTGCTCTTGCAACAGGCAAGACCACGATTGAAAATGCAGCCAAAGAACCACATATCGTTGATGTTGCAAACTTCTTAAACAGTATGGGTGCTAATATCAAGGGTGCAGGAACCGATGTCATCCGTATCCGTGGTGTTAAAGAACTCCATGGCACAACTTATTCTATCATTCCGGATCAGATTGAAGCCGGAACTTTCATGGCAGCCGCTGCCGCAACAAAGGGTGATGTACTGATCAAGAATGTCATTCCAAAGCATCTGGAAGCTATCACCTCCAAGTTGAACGAGATCGGTGCTCATGTAATTGAATATGATGACTCTGTAAGAGTTATGTCTGATAAACGTTTGAAACCAACCAATATCAAAACACTTCCTTATCCGGGATTTCCAACGGATATGCAGCCGCAGATGGCGGTTACACTGGCACTTTCAAACGGAACCAGCATCGTAACAGAAAGCATATTTGAGAATCGGTTCAAATATGTTGCCGAGCTTGCCAGAATGGGCGCTCACATCCGGGTAGAAGGCAATACCGCTATCATTGATGGTGTAGAATCCTTCTCTGGTGCAAATGTAGCTGCTCCGGATCTTCGTGCCGGTGCCGCTCTTGTAATTGCTGCATTAGTTGCAGATGATTTTTCCGTTATATCAGATATTAAGTATATCCAGCGTGGATACGAGAAATTTGATGAAAAGATCCGTGGTCTGGGCGGAAAGATCGAAAAAGTTGATACTGACAAAGATATTCAGAAATTCAAATTAAAAATCGGATAAATATACACATGAAAAAAGAGATGCCTGCTCCATTATATCGGTCGGCATCTCTTTTTATTTTCAAATCAACAATCACATTTTTATAATCAAATATTTTCGACCTGTCGCGCTCTCCTATTTTCTATTTCAACCTATATGTTCTATATTGTACGCACATCCAATTTTTTCTGTGAAATTACTTATTTTTTGACGAAAAAGGGGTTTGTTTTTTCTGAGATTATGGTAAACTAAAAACCAGTATTGTATTTTTTAGGCTTATATTTATTATCACAAAAATTGAATCGTGCATTTATATACAAAGGAGAGCATCATATGAATAACAAACGGCTAAGTAACAGACCATACCGATCCGCCATACTGGCGATCGCAGCACTTATCTGCTGTCTTGTGGTCTGTCTTTTTATGAACAGCGGACTTTCTGATGCCGCAGGAAAATCCGGTCATATCAAAGATGGAGTAACGAATGTTTATTTCCGTGATGCCCCCGGCGGCAATCCTGTAACGGATCACGGCAGTAACATTATGTTAAATGGCGGTCACAAACTTACAATCCTGAACACCTCAAACAGCTCCTGGTATAAAGTATCCCTTGTTTATAACAAGACAACCTATACCGGCTACGTATCCGCTTCATATGTCACTATCGACAAAACAGACTCTTCTGATAAAAACAATACAACAGCAACGACAGAATCCTCAGGAAAAAAATCCGACAAAGATTTTGAATCCTATATGAATGATCAAGGATTTCCGGAAAGCTATAAGGCACAGCTCCGGGAACTGCATGAGGCTCATCCATCCTGGACTTTTAAAGCTGTCCAGACAGGAATCGACTGGGATGATCTTGTAGATAATGAACGAAACAAATCCGGTCAGATCAAAAATCTGGTTCAGGGAACCAGCAGTTATCCGCGCTACAACTGGCGTTCCACGACGATCGGTTACAACATCAAAACCGATACATGGGCATCCTTTGATGGTAACTGCTGGTATGCCGCATCGGATGAACTGGTCTCCTATTATCTGGATCCCCGTGTTTATCTGTATGAACGATTTGTATTTGCATTTGAGAATCTCTCTTATGAAGATTCCCAGTCCAAATCCGGTGTGGAATCCATTTTGAACGGAACCTTTATGTACAAATCCAAGCCATCCGGTTCCGACAGTACATATTCCCAACTGATCATCAAAGCCGGAAAGGCAGTCGGTGTCAGCCCATACCACATTGCCTCCCGAATCAAACAGGAGGTTGGCTCATCACTCAGTTCCGCCACAAACGGAAAGCATTCCGTATATCCGGGAATCTATAATTTCTATAACATCGGCGGTTTCGACAGCGTAACCGGAAACGCCGTTACAAATGCACTCAAATGGGCCTCCTCCGGTTCTACCTATGGAAGGCCATGGAACACCGTATACAAATCCATCTATGGCGGTGCTCAATACATTGGAAATAATTACATTCTGCAGAAACAGAATACTTTGTACACACAGAAATTCAATGTCACAAATACCTCTGCCTTATACTCCCATCAGTATATGACTAATGTTCAGGCAGTTTCCTCTGAAGCCTCTAAGGTATACGATGCCTACAGTGGTGCAGGCACACTGAACAATTCGATCACATTCTGTATCCCGGTATACAAAAATATGCCGGATACCATGGTCAGCAAACCGGCAGACAGCGGCAATCCAAACAACTATCTCAAATCACTGAATATTGATAACTACTCCCTGACACCAACATTTGCAGTCAATACAACAACCAAGTATTCCCTGATCGTATCAGAGAATACAAGTTCTGTTACGATTTCTGCAAGTCCGGTCAACAAAAACGCTTCCGTATCCGGAACAGGAAAAGTCAGTCTGTCAAAGGGTACGAATACAGTAAAAATTACAGTAAAAGCCCAAAGCGGCGCAAAACGTACCTATACATTAACGATCGTCCGCGGTAAATCTTCCGGTAATGCCGGTTCAGATCCTGAATTTGATGGTAACTATACTGTATCTGACGGAACCATAACCGGCGTAGCGGTATCAACCACCGTATCCGCATTTGTCTCCAATCTTGGATGTACAAACGGAACTGTCAGTGTAAGGACTTCATCCGGTGAAGAAAAGACATCCGACCGTATCGGTACCGGTGACATTGTAAAAATAACTGTTTCGGGCAATACCAGCACCTATACTGTTATTATTTTCGGCGATGTAAATGGTGACGGAATTATCAATGCACTGGATCTGTTAAAGATACAGAAGCATATTATCGGTGCTTCTACCTTAAAGGATCCATACCTGAAAGCCGCAAATATCAAACGAAGTGGCATGTTATCTGCTCTCGATCTGTTAAAAGTCCAGAAATATCTGATGGGCGCAGCACAGATCATGCAGCAGTAAATGAATAGATGATAAAATACAGGAGATATATAAAATGAAAACAAGAAAAAAAATAGCAGCATTATGTATGATCTTGGTTCTGGGATTGAGCTGTCTGGTATATGGCAACAGTATACACTCCTATGCAGCATCTACCCAGTTCTCGATCTCGCTTTCATCCTCATCCATTCAAAAGGGTGGTTCGGTTACCGTAACCGTATCGATCAGTTGTTCTGAAGCACTGGGTGCTTACAGCTATTGTCTGTCCTATGATTCCTCCTTACTGGAATATCAGTCCGGAGATGGCTACGGCGGAGGCGGAACCGTATCCTGTGCCGGATATGGTGACGGAAACATTACTTCTGCTTCCAACAGCTTTACATTTTCTGCTATAAATACAGGATCTGCCTATGTCAGTACAGGAAGCTCCGATGTCTATACATGGGGCGAAGAACATGCCGGAGCATCAGATGCAGGTGCTACGATCACAATAACAGCCGCTGGCGGCAACAGTACAACAGAAGCAACGACCAGCGAACCAAATACAACAGACACCCCGGCTACAACAGAAACAAATTCTTCCGAATCTACAACAGAAAATACGACAGACACTTCTTCCGAGGACACAACGGAAGATACCACAGAGGAAATGTCTGATAACTGTTATCTGTCTTCGATCCAGATCACACCAGGTGAATTAAAGCCTGAATTTGCAAAAGATACATATACTTATGAGACAACCGTTCCCGGAGATACCACAAGCCTTGCGATCAATGCAATACCGGAAGACAGCAAATCATCCGTTTCCATTACCGGAAATGAAGATTTTGAACCGGGAAAAACCTCTCATGTCTCTATCAAGGTTACTGCGGAAACCGGCGATAATCATATCTACGACATTGCGGTTAATGTGGAAGAACTGGTAGATACAAGAGCGATCATCCAGATTGATGGAAAAGATTATTATTTTACAGAAGATTACAGCAAACTTACAGTTCCCGAAGGCTTTGCCGAAGTAAAAGAGAAATTTGATGATACCGAAATTATTCTTTATCAGTCTCCAAACGGATTGGTTAAATGTGCCTATCTGACAGATAAGGACAGCAAAAACGGAGCATGGTATATCATTGATACTACTGCAAAATCTGCGGTTCCATTTGTCAATGTTGCATCTGCTTACAAAAGCTTTATCATTCTGACAGCCGGTGAAGACGTTACTGCGCCATCCGGTTACACAGCTTTCACCTATAAGTTTAACAAAATTTCCGTAACCGCCTATCACAAATATGAAGATGATACGATCCTCGTAGTATATGCCATGAGTCCGGACGGTGAACCTGGATGGTTCTACTATGATACCGTTGAGAAAACATTTACCCGATTTGTCGCAGAAGCAGTTCCAACAGAAGCAGTCACAACTGCATCTGCTACAGATACTGACAACGGATCTTTCTTTGACCAGCACAAGGACAAGGTTATCACTATATGTATCATCGTGATCGTAGTTATGTTCTTCCTGATCATCATTCTCGGAATTATGCTGATCCGGGTGATCAAACATGGACTTCCTGATGATGATCCTGACAACGATCCTGATGGTGATGCAAGCAACGATCTTGATAACAATACCGCCGACAATGCCGAAAACGTTCCCGACAATGCAAGCAATAGTGCTACCGATGATACACCAGACAATACAGAGCTCAACGCAGGCAATGATACAGGTATCGATACTGATAATACCTCGGATGATACTGCTTCTGCAAATGATACAAAGCCGGAAGATACGATAGCCACTGCTGTTGTTCTGAACGAAACACCAGCAGAAAATGCCGATGATACAAACAACCAGAATGCAGAAGATCAAAAAGCAGCCGAACAAAATGCTGCCGAGTCAGATGCAATCGATCAAAATACAGCCGAACAGAATGTTACTAATCCAAAGCAGGAAAAAGTAATTACAGAAGAAATAAATAGCCAAAAGCCTGCGGACATTCCGATAACAGATGGCATGACAGAGCTTACTGCTAAGCCATCCGTAAAAGCTGAAGATGTCACTTCCACCAGATTAAGCAGCGAAGCTAAAAAAGCAAAGGAAGAAAAAGAAGCAACTCCGGCAGATGAAATCATCAAAAAGGCGGCTCAATACTCTTCCATGAATACGGCTGATCTGTCAGAGGTATTCAATATGGCAGAAGCGATCGTGAATCACGAAGAGCCGAAGAAAAACACCGGCGCCTTGCAGTTTAAGCCGATTAAACAGAATGTACCGGATAGTAAAGAAGAAAAATAAAGCCTGTCGAGAGTTTGCAGCATCTGAATAAGGTTTCATAATCCATAGTGCAGCCGACTGAGTTTCATTCAATTTTGTGCCATGTCGTCGCCGCAAAAGTTTTTATTGCGGCAGAGACATGTGCATATAAAATTGAGTGAAACAAAGGCAGGCAAACGTGATTATAAACCTTATTCAAGAGCTAAAAACTCCGACAGGCTTTTTATAATACCACTCTTATAAATATGCCTTCAGCATATCAACTTTGTCGAGTCTCTCCCATGGAAGGTCGAGGTCAGTTCTTCCGAAGTGTCCATATGCTGCTGTCTGCTTGTAGATTGGTCTTCTGAGGTCAAGCATCTTGATGATTCCGGCCGGGCGAAGATCAAAATGCTCACGGATGATCTCAACCAGCTTCTCATCGGATACCTTTCCTGTTCCGAATGTGTCTACCATGATAGATGTAGGTCTGGCAACACCGATCGCATAAGACAACTGGATCTCACATTTATCTGCAAGTCCTGCTGCTACAATGTTCTTTGCTACATATCTTGCTGCATACGCTGCGGAACGGTCAACCTTTGTACAATCCTTTCCTGAGAAAGCACCGCCGCCGTGACGGGCATATCCACCATAAGTGTCTACGATGATCTTACGTCCTGTAAGTCCACTGTCACCATTTGGTCCGCCGATAACGAATCTTCCGGTTGGATTGATAAAGAACTTGGTATCTTCATCTACCATATCAGCAGGAAGAACTGTATCAAATACATACTTCTTGATATCTTCATGGATCTGTTCCTGTGATACTTCCTCACCATGCTGAGTTGAGAGAACTACCGCATCGAGTCTCTTTGCTTTTCCATTCTCATCATACTCTACTGTTACCTGAGTCTTACCGTCCGGTCTGAGATATGGAAGTGTTCCATTCTTTCTTACTTCTGTCAGTTTTCTTGCAAGCTTATGTGCAAGTGCGATCGGATATGGCATATATTCCGGTGTTTCATTTGTTGCAAATCCAAACATCATACCCTGATCTCCGGCACCGATCGCTTCGATATCATCATCGCTCATCAGATGCTCTTTTGCTTCTAATGCCTTATCAACACCCATTGCAATATCTGCTGACTGCTCATCAATTGCTGTGATAACACCACAGGTATCACAGTCAAATCCGTATTTTGCTCTGTCGTATCCAATCTCACGGATTGTCTCACGAACAATCTTCTGAATATCTACATATGCTTTTGTTGTAATCTCACCCATTACAAGTACAAGACCTGTTGTGATCGATGTCTCGCAGGCAACACGGCTCATTGGATCCTGCTCCATCAATGCATCCAATACTGCATCGGAAATCTGGTCACAGATTTTATCCGGATGACCTTCTGTTACTGATTCTGATGTGAATAATAATTTTTCCATCATTTCCTCCTTGTATAAATACTGTATATAGTTACAACTATGTGTATTCGTTCACACAGTTTTTTGATTTTTCTTTTTTCAGACAAGTTATCCCCACCTGGTTTTATGCAAAAGAAAAATCCGCTCTGAGCGGATTGATAAAATCAAACCTCTCATTGTTCGACGTCTGCATATCACAGACTCGCTCAGGAAGGCACCTTCCATACAGGTCTTACTTGTACCTGTTCCGGGGTTGCCATGGCTTCATAGTCCCTTATGACTCCACCATTCTGAATAAGAGCATTTATAAATATTTATTTGTATTCAAACTGCAATGCAGTTCTGAAACAGCTATACTCTAACTGATATATCTCCATAAGTCAATAGGAAATTTCTGTTTTGCGACAAAAATTCATTAAAGCTATCCTATAAAACCGCCTTGCTGAGCAGGTATAAGATGAGCAAATGTGCCGGATAGAACACATAAAATGTATATTTAAGAACTTTATTCTTCCGACCATACTCTCCGTTGTACAGACTGATCGGAAGGATCGCCAAAACCGCATAGAGCTGCCTTATTCCATAAAACAGGAAGTATAACACCGCCGATACGATCGCAAAGCCCATATTCTGACGAAGCTTCCAGCTAAATGGATAATATCCGGTCACAAGGCCGGCATTTCTGAATGCATGCTCCACCGCACCATCCTTGGTCGAATAATAAATTAATACAATCAGAAGGATACCTGCAATTCCATAATCAAAGTGAAGTGCTTCTGCAACTACCATAATAACAACAATACCAATGATTGCCCCCATCTGGTTCCATTTTGCAACCTTTCCAAGATAAAGCACGATCAGCCCTGCCGCAAGTGTAAAGAAGATATTCTGTTTCTGCAGATTAAATATCTGTCCGGTTGAAGCCAGATCGAATGGGACTTCTGAAATCAGCGCAAACAAAAAAAGCCGGATAAAATATTTTCTGATATCCGACGTATGCCTGTACCCTTCTACCAATAGGAATGCGAATATAGGAAATGCGAGCCGTCCTACAGCCCGCATTATCCAGTTATTATTCATTAGAACAAGTCCTACATGGTCACATAACATAAATATACATGCCAGAAGTTTTAACTGATTTGAAGTTATCCCTGTCTCTGTCCTTTTATCCATGTTTTCCTTAAATTCTCTTACGAAGTGCCTTTGACAACTGATCCAGTTCCTCATTGTCTGACTGACCCGGAACCCATGTAACTGTAACCGTATCCTTAATGAATCGTGGTACAAGATGCATGTGAAAATGGAATACTGTCTGTCCTGCAGCAGCGCCATTGTTCTGAATAATGTTCAGTCCATCAGGATTTAATTCTGCTTTCTGAGCCTTGGCAACCTCTGTTGCAATCGTAAAGATCTTTGAAGCAGTATCCGCGTCCATGCTATATATATCATCATAATGTTCTTTTGGTATAATTAAAGCATGACCTTTATTTGCAGGATTTACATCAAGTATTACTCTACATATGCTGTCTTCATAAACTGTTGCTGATGGTATCTCACCATTTGCAATCTTGCAAAAAATGCAATCGTCCTTACCCATAAAAGTTTCCTCCTTAATCGCTCTATCCATTTTACTCCATTATGTGATATTTTACAAGCTTTATGTGGTTTGGAAGGTTGCATATCATTATTTGTAAAGCCTCTTATAAAATGTATTCTTTCTGTCATTTGCCTGTGGAAATTCTGTTCTTGCATGTCTGACTGCCCCGGGATCAATATCTGCGACACGCAGCTTCTCACTAACCCGAACGGATACATCCCGCCCAAGCCAGTCATATACATGAGAGCCCGGAATATAGTGAAGCCCATCTCCATCTCCAACCCGGTTGACTGCGATCACATATGCCTGATTCTCGATTGCCCTTGCCTTCAAGAGTGTTTCCCATTGTTCCGCCCTCGTTTCCGGCCAGTTTGCGATCACCATGATAGCTTCATACCGATCTCTCATTGCAGAGAAAATCTCCGGGAAACGAAGGTCATAGCAGATATATCCGCCTATCCGGATATCATTTACCTGTGCCTGTACAAGCTTTTCTCCTGCCCGATATACCTTATCCTCACCGCTATATGAAAATGGATGGATCTTCGCATAATCAAGCAGCACATTTTCTCCATCCACAAGCACCAGCCGGTTCTCGTAAGCCTTTTCTTTCATTTCATCATCCACCAGGCATCCATCTGCCATAACCGCACGAATATACCCAAATGCCATCTGCATCTTATATTTTCTGCTGTTCTCCATAAAAAACGAAACGCTGTCCGGGATGTTATCCGCATCCCAGCTTTCCGCATGCAACCATGGCCGCATCGTAAATCCTGTCAGTGTCATCTCCGGAAAAATCAGAAGCTCTACTCCATTTGCACTTGCTTCTTCCATAACTTCAAGGCAGCGTTTCTTTGCTTCTTCCCTATTCTCAAATCCAATATTCAGTTCCGTAACTCCAACTCTAAGCATAGCCGCCTCCTGCTTATGTTTATTTTATAATAACTTAACCGCTGCCTCTGCAACTTCACGTTCAATCCCTGCTGCTAACAATTCATCCACGGTTGTATATTGCTTCTCTCTGGCAAGAAGAATCGCATTCGATAATGCATTGATTCCCCTTACCTTCCCACGTTTTTCACCTTTTTCCGTTTCCGTCTTTACTTCTTCTCTCGCTTTTGCCGCTTCCACCGCTGCTCTTTCCGCTGCTTTTTCCGTTACTTCTGCCACCGCTTCGGCTACTGCTTCTGCTACCGCTTCCCGTTTTATCTCTTCAATATCATCTGCCATTATCTCCCGTAACGTATCCTTCCAGTACATACCAACACGCTCCTTCCAGTTTTCTATCTTTTCTACATTCGCATTCGTCATCACCTGTATAACGGCCTCCGCAAGCTGCCTCTCCCGCTCCGACAATTGTTCTGACTGCTTTACAACATTCTTGTACTGAGCTGGTGTCAGGCGTTTTGTCAAAGACCGCAGCCACACCTGTTCATTTTCAGCCAATTGATCTGCAGCTATGATCTGCGTATCAAACAGGCTTCCACTTATATAGTAAATGCCTGACTGTCTTTTTTCAACCTCAAAGCCACTTTTTTCAAGTTCTTTCAGTAATTTTACAGGACAGATATCCCGAACGATCGTTATTGTCAATTCGTCTGCAGGGATTTCATTTACATGTTTCGGCAAAGATTTATACAGACAGGCATATGCAATAGTTTTATAGAAAACATCTATATCCAGATGATCATCTGGTGATTTATATTCGATGATATTATGACGTTTAAATATATGTCCAAGACAATTCTTAACTCGTATCCCTTCTTGCTTCTTAACAATGACCATATCAATAGCCAACGGCTTTTCTGTCAGATTAAATTCCTCTGAAAATTCCAGATATTCCGCATCTTCTCTAAATTCCAACTGGATCGCACAATAAAATGCTGGATGCCATTGAATTATTTCTTTCTCATCCGCAGTTTTGTGATTCGCTCTTTCTTTTGTCATTCAAACTCCTTTCAAAATAGGTTTACAATTCAAAAACCGCCGGCGGAAAGAAGTTCTTTTTTTAATTTCTGCCATCATACTATGTGTGTTTTCTAATTTCAAGTGTCGGATTTTTCACAGGATCAGATATGGAATAAATATCACAATTTACTTTAATTTGTGCTTATTTGTAACATTGATTTTCTTTCTTTTATTTGCTTGATAAATGGTTTGAACACCAGTTTTTTCTAACCCAAAATGCCTGTATATCATTTAGGAAATTCACTTTGTGCTTTTTTTAATCAAATAATTTTATCCTTAACAATTCTATGTCATTACAGAAAAACGATCCTCCGGAATAAATGGATTCTGGAAGATCGTTTCAATTACAGTATTCATATAGTCTGCGTTTCTGCATAATATACAGATACGCAGGCTGTATAATTTTGCGTATATTATATTACTCTTTCCGGTTTTTTAGATTGCCTTGATCTTTACATTCTTGCTCAGTCCGCATTTACGGAAAAGCTTCTCATATGTACTAAGCTTGCTCTTTGGTACTTTGACTGTTGTCTTTGATGTGATACCGGCAAATGCATTCTTGTTCAGCGTTTTGGATGTAAGCTTCGTGGATTTGATCTTTAAAACCTTTAAATCCTTGCTGTTGGCAAAAGCATATGATCCAATTTCTTCAACTGATTCATCAAGGATAATGTACTTTAAATCCTCTGTACCAGCAAATGCCTTGGAACCAATTGTTTTCACAGAATTACCAATTGTAATGGATTCACAAATATTTTCATCTTCACAATAAGAGTTCAACTCCTTAAATGCATTTTCCCCGATTGCTGTTACCTTATATGTTGTATTTCCAAATTTAAAACTTTTTTTAACTTTTTTTGATAACTCATCATAAGGTGCGATTATATCCAATTTATAGTATACACATGTTACGGTTTCTTTCCCTTTCTTGCTTCCAGTGAGACGAAATACATAATATTCGCATTTCCTATCATCAAATAAAGTAATATACTCGCCGGTTTTCATCGTTTTTGTCTTCTTATTTTTTATCTTTATTGAACGATCTATCTCTTGATCATAATAAACACTAGTTTTTTTTACGCCCTCTGCTATAATAACTTCTGTTAGTTTATTTGAATTGCAAACAATACGATCACATAAAGGACTTGCACTAAAATCCAATTTTGTTAATTTATTGTGATAACAATCCACATTGCGTAATGACTTATTATAACTGGTATCCAAACTTGTCAGTTTGTTATATGAACACAACAGGTTAGAAAGCCATTCATTATATCTCAAATTCAGTTGTTTCAGATTATTCCAACTACAATCCAATTCAATCAGTCTTGTATTCTTGGTAACATCCAGCTTTGTCAGTTTATTATCTCCACATTTTAATAAACTTAATTTTTTATTTTTTGTCACATCTAATTTTGAAAGCTTATTAGACGAACAATTTAATACTATTAAATTTTGATTTTTGCTTATATTCAAGTCTGTAAGTTTATTGTCATAACAATCCAAATATTTTAACTTGGAATTTCTGCTAACATCCAGCTTCGTCAATTTATTGTTCCTACAAGACAAATATTCTAATTTGGAGTTTTTGCTGACATCCAGCTTCGTAAGTTTATTGACGTCGCAATCTAATTTTACTAACTTCGTATTTTTGCTGACATCCAGCTTCGTAAGTTTATTGACGGCGCAATCTAATTTTACTAACTTCGTATTTTTACTGACATCCAACGTCGTCAGTTTATTACCAGCACACTTCAATGTCTGTAACTCTGTAAATATATTGATACCGGTCAGACTTTTACATGTATAGCCATCTTCTTCACTCTCACTCAGATATATTGTCTTTACGCTCTTAATCTCTGACTTTGACAATACACCATCCTTATCCAAGTCGATATTCTCAGAAACATATTTCCGAAATCCTTTATCCGGGAAATTTGTTGAATTGATCTTCACATCCCCCTGAGCCGCATCAACTTTCCTCATTCCTACATTACTAAATAACAGCGGTACTGCCACCAAGGCTGCCAGACCTCCGGCAACCATCAGACGTTTTAATTTTGTCTGCAATGCCAATTTGTTCATTTGTTTCTTGTTTTTCATATTGTCTCTCCTTCCAATTTCTTCTTACTTCAGGTTGACACAAACGCAGAAAGACCCGGAACAGGATAATCTTCCATTATCCTGTTCCAGGTCTTTGACTGTCGTTCTATATTCTATTGCATGCAAAAAAGCGCTATTTAAGCGTGCTGTGCTGTGCTGTGCTGTGCTGTGCTGT
>ERZ1026776.484-NODE-484-length-27452-cov-7.913166_pt1 | contig 27452 bp, 37 predicted proteins | sample MGYA00380125_ERZ1026776 | MGnify/ENA primary metagenome ERZ1026776 (study PRJEB33269, sample SAMEA4719761) | human gut metagenome | biome: human-associated habitat; feature: organic feature; material: feces | place: Cameroon | collected 2013-10 ...
AACGGAGAGGGTGGGATTCGAACCCACGCGCCCTTGCGGACAAACGGTTTTCAAGACCGCCTCGTTATGACCACTTCGATACCTCTCCATGTTTTAATTTTTTTCAATTAAAAATCGCTGTTTGTATCAGCGACTTTGTTATCTTATCAAAAAGTATTATACTTGTCAACAGATTTTTTAAATTTTTTTCAAAGTTTTTTCGACAAAGATTTCCGCGATTGCCATGTCCTCCGGTGTCGTAATTTTGATGTTTTCATACGCTCCCTCTACCACCTTACAACGTGTCCCTGTATATTGTTCTACAAGCATCGTGTCATCCGTTATATTGCGGTTATCGCCGTTCCTTTTTGCCTCATACATCATTTCATAAGCGCGGCGAAGCAACGGTACTTGAAATGTCTGCGGTGTCTGAATCTGGTATACAAATTTTCTTTCCGGAGTCTCTGCTCCGTATCGATCTGCATCCACAATCTTAATCGTATCCTTTGCAGGAACGCCAACCGTGCACGCGCCGCATTCTCTTGCACATGCAATTGACGCCGATATCATTCCCGCGGTCACAAACGGGCGCGCGCCATCATGAATCAGCACAATATCATTTTCTTCTGCTTCAATTGCTGACAGCCCCTGATAAACAGAATCATAACGTTCTTTTCCACCGATACAGATATCCCGAACCTTCGCAAACTGATATCGTTCCACCAGTTCTTTCCGGCAGTGCTCTGCAAACTCCTCCTTCGTCACAAGCACAATCGCATCCACTTCGGGATGTTCATCGAACGTCCGCAACGAATAATACAGCACCTCATGCCCTGCAACTTCCAGAAACTGCTTTGCTTTTTCACTTTTCATGCGGCTGCCAACCCCTGCCGCAAGCACAATCGCTGTTACCATTATCTGCGTTCCCCAATCTTTAAGTTCGGTATCGCGTTCAGATCCAATCCATCACGGATGCCTGCCATATAATTGTGATAGCCCGCTACACCAATCATCGCTGCGTTATCTGTACAAAAAATTGGCGATGGATAATAAAACTGCAATCCCTGCTCTGCTGCCACGCGCTGCATATTCTCCCGCAGCGAGCTGTTCGATGCCACGCCGCCGGCTAGTGCCAGTTTCTTGCAGCCATATGCCTTTGCTGCGCGCACCGAGTTATCGGTCAATACATCTACAACTGCCTGTTGGAACGAAGCAGCCACATCTGCCCGGTTAATCTCCCGGTGCTTCATCTCACATCCATTCAGATAATTTAACACTGCAGATTTTAACCCGCTAAAAGAAAAATCATATGGCGCATCTTCCATAAATGCACGCGGGAAATGAATCGCCTCTTTATCGCCCTCTTTTGCAAGCTTATCAATCTTTGGTCCACCCGGATATCCAAGTCCGATTGCACGCGCAACCTTGTCAAATGCCTCGCCTGCCGCATCATCCCGTGTACGTCCTACAATCTCAAATGTCGTATAGTCCTTCACATACACCAGATGAGAATGTCCACCTGAAGCTACCATACACATAAATGGCGGTTCTAAGTCCGGGTGTTCAATATAATTTGCAGCAATATGCCCCTCGATATGATGCACACCAACGAGTGGCTTCTTCTTTGCATAAGCAACTGCCTTTGCCGCACTCACGCCAACCAAAAGCGCACCAACCAGCCCCGGTCCATAAGTCACTGCAACAGCATCAATATCATCCCATGCGACATGCGCTTCCTCGATTGCTGCACGGATCACCTGATTGACTTTCTCCACATGCTTCCGCGATGCGATCTCCGGCACGACTCCGCCATACAGTTTGTGCAATTCAATCTGTGAATAGATAATATTGGATTTTACTTCTCGTCCATCGACAACAATTGCCGCTGCCGTCTCATCGCAGGATGATTCAATTGAAAGTATCGTTGTACTCATAACGTTTCCTCTTTATATCTGTTTTCTTTTTATATATGCCGCACCGATTCCGCACAATCATTCATATTCTGACTGCTTGCGTAATTTCTACTGTGCATATTCTATCCGAGCCTCACTCCGTCGTCTCTGCCTGCGTCGTTGCAGAACCACTTGGTAACTGAGATTCCGTCCAGCCGTAAATCTTCCACCGGTCATTTTCCTTGACCATGGCATACTGCCGGTAAAAATAGCCCAGATTGTCACCGGTATTGATTGTAATGCACACCTCCAACAGTGCCATGTCTTTTCCATCTTTCGTAAAATACTGTACCTGGCTTGCCTCCGGAAGCTCACACATCTTGTATGTGTAACCCTGCTTTTTTACCGCTTCGATATCTTTCTGCAAATTCGCCAGACTATCGCTCTCCGGGTTCGCTACAAGCAATTCGGTACAATACAACTGCCGTACCTTTTTGTTCATAGAATCCAGCTCATCATCCGTCAGTTTCTGTCCGTAAAAAGCCTTAAAATAACGATTGTGCAGCTTTGCTACATCCCGTGGTGTCTTCGGATATTCCGCCGTCATATCATATTCCATCAAGGCTTCCACTTCCGTCTTCTGCGACTCGCTCCGCCGGACGGAAGAACGATCATTCAAATGGTTGAAATACCAAAGCACCAGCACAACCAGCAATACTGCCACAATTATACCTTTAATTGTCACTTCTTTTTTCTTATTTTTCGCCATGCAGCATCAATCCTCTTCAAAATTCAAAACCATCTCCGTACGGTCCTTTGCGATATAACTTCTCGGAAATATCGCCTGCACCATTTCTTCAAACTCCTTCGGCCGGTTGGTTGCCGGACTGTAATGCGTCAGCCACATCTCCTTCACCCCTGCGTCTTTCGCAAGTTCCGCTGCCTCCCGCATCATCATATGCTTATGTTCCTTCGCTTTGGAAAGCTTCTCTTCCTCGCCATACATGCCCTCACAGATAAATAAATCCGCATCTTTTGCACATTCCGCAATCGCATCTACCGGCCGGGTATCCGTGCAATAAGTAACTTTCAAGCCCTTGCGCGGCTTTCCCATAACCATATCGCTCGTATAGATATTTCCGTCAAAATCCACATTCTCGCCCTTTTGCAGCAGGCTCCAATACTGTACCGGAAGCCCCAACTCTCTGGCACGTAAGGCATCGAATTTACCTGCACGGTCAAGCTCAATATTATACCCATAGCAAGTTACGCGATGGTTCACGCGAAATGCCCGAATCCGCAAACCACAGATCTCGATTACTTCCTCCGGCTGCTCTAACTCAATAAATTTTATCTCAAACGGAAGTTCCGGCGCGATAACCCGAAGCGAATTCACCACCCGTTCCAATCCTTTTGGGCCAATCATCGTCAAAGGTTCTGTCCGCTCGGCATTCCCCATCGTCAGAAGCATACCCGGAAGTCCACTGATATGATCCGCATGGAAATGCGTGATGCAAATCACATCAATCGGCTTGAAACTCCAGCCCTGCAAACGTATTTGATTTTGTGTACCCTCACCGCAGTCAATCAGGATACTGCTTCCGTTATACCGCACCATCAGTGAGGTCAACGCCCGGTATGGAAGCGGCAGCATGCCACCTGTTCCAAGCAAACACAACTCTAACATTCTATTCTCCGTTTTCTGTAAATATTATCTCATAGATATCCGCATCCTCATCCGGATGCTTATAATAATTTTTCCTGACAGCAAGCAAATGATATCCATTCTTCTCATATAAACACTTTGCTGCAATATTTCCATGACGCACTTCCAACAGGCCGCGCATAGAACCCCTCTGCACAAACGAAAGATATGCCTCCATCAGCATCTGTCCGATTCCATCCTTCCGGCTTTCCGGATTGACCGCTACCCTCAGCAATTCCGTCTCATCACCAAGTATATTCGCAAGCAAATAACCACAAGGTGTTCCCGCATTGTTCTCTACAATCCACAGATGATTGTAACTTTGTGCGAGTGAATCCGCCACCATCGCCTCTGTCCAAGCATCCGCAAACGAGTCAGCTTCCATCTGTGCCACTTCATGTGCAGCAATCGTCAAACCATATCTTTCCGCCCATCCGGACATCGCCCGGGCATTTTCTGCCATCTGTTCTGACAAGATTTTCGATTCCGCTTCACAGTCCTTCGTTACACATTCTGCAATTGTACAATTGTAATATCGAATCTTCAACTTCTATGCCTGTCCCTCTGCCGCAAGCTTCTCTTCACGTTCCCGCTCTGCCTGAGATTTGCGCAGATAAATCGGAATCAGATCATCTGCCGGTTCTGCCTTGCCCTGCTTAAAATACTCCTTGCCAAGGCTTGCGACTGCCGATGCACGCTGACGGTTCAAATGTGTCGGTGCATATGTATATGGCACCTGCATACATTCTGTAAGCACCGATGCATATACCGGGCAGCCATCTCCAAGAAAGATGACTTCGCGTTCCATCGCATTTAACTTCTCCGCAAGCACCCGGATATCCATTGCAGCCTGATCCAGAAGCACCTGCATGCCATCCGTCGTAAATTCATATATGCCTGTATAAACCTGACTTCTTCTCGCATCCATAATCGGGCAGATCAGCTTATCGCTGCCCCACAGATTATACGCAAGCCCATGACAGGTCGGCACCGATATTACCGGCTTTTCAAGCGCCAGTCCCAGACCTTTCACCGTCGCCGCGCCAATCCGAAGCCCGGTAAAAGATCCCGGTCCCGCCGCAACCGCAATGGCATCAATCGTATTCAAGTCTAACTCTGTCATCTTCACAATCTCATCCAACATCGGGAGTAAAGTCTGTGAATGCGTCTTCTTATAATTTACCGAATATTCTGCTACCAGCAGGTCATCCTCGACAAGTGCCACACTTGCCACCATGCCGGAACTGTCAATACCTAAGATTTTCATCTCGTTATCTCCTCAACCGTAATCGTTCGATAGTCGAACCCTTTTTCGACATCTTTTTGGATTGTCACTTTCTTATATCTCATCGGCAATATGTCATAGATCAGCTCCGCCCATTCAATCAGGCAGACACCTTCACCATCGACTGCTTCATAATAACCAATCTCGTCCATCTCATCGTCACTGCCAATCCGATAGACATCGAAATGGTAAAACGGCATACGGCCTTCGTCATACTCCTTCAATATCGTAAATGTCGGACTGCTGATCGGTTCTGTCACACCAAGCCCTGCACCAAAGCCTTGCGAGAATACCGTCTTGCCACAGCCAAGATCTCCATATAGGCAATACACCTCACCCGGCTTCGCCTGTTCTGCCAGTTCTTTGCCGATTGCAAAGGTCTCCTCCGGGCTGAAACTTTCCTTCTTAAATACCTTTTCCACTTTGATACCTCTTCAAACTTCTGCTGACCCTCGGCTTATATCCGGCAGTAAAATTCACCACCGATGCCAGAATCTTACCCTTGTCATCACCCAGTTGGTCGAGCGGAATTACAAACGCGTGCATCCGGTTTGTATAAACTGCCAGCATGTATTTCGTCATGAGCAGACGATACACGCCCTTCCACTCAAGATTCATATGTTCTTCGCCCTGTGACACACCGATTCCATCATCACTGAATGTATAAACGAGCGGCTGCTTATACGAAGGGCTTGTCTTCAACTGCTTAAATGTCTTGAATGCAAGCGAAAGAGGATTAATCACGGTAAACATCAAGGCCACGATAATAAAAATCGCTTTCTGTCTGCCTGATGTCGTATTCCAGCCAATCACAAGCATTACTAACGCACCAAAGCTCAACACCAGCCCTAATATTCCACTCATGCTTCGATAGTTTGTATTCATTACATAACTAAACAATGCCGGGAATGTCATATTTACACTTTTTGTCTTTGCTTCTGTCATAATTTCCTCCGGCCAAATCTTTATAATTCAAATTCAATCTTTTTGTGCTGATTCTCGTACTCGGTATACTTGACGCCTGCCATCTCGAACATCTTCTTTGATGCCATCGTACTATCCGAATCCGCATATTTATCTGACATATAAATCACTTCTTTGATGCCTGCCTGAATGATTGCCTTCGCACATTCATTGCACGGAAACAAGGTTACATAGCAGCGTGAGCCACGCAATGTGCCGCCTCCCCGGTAATTCAGAATCGCATTTAATTCCGCATGACAGACAAAGAAATATTTACTTGCCATTCCTTCGCCTTCCCGATCCCATGGCATCTCATCGTCATTACACCCGGACGGCATACCATTGTAGCCTACCGTTAAAATCCGGTTATCCTGATCCACGATACAGGCGCCCACCTGAGTGTTTGGATCTTTGCTACGATTCGCAGACATGATTGCGATTCCCATAAAATATTGATCCCATGTAATATAATCACTACGTTTCATAAACTGCCACCTCATTTCCCAAGAAATCAAATGCACATCATTACATATTACATACAAATTTGCATATACGAGCGATTGCCACTCAAAACACAAATCGAAAACAGTTGCATCACCGCATGGCAACGCAACTGTATTCTATCATATTTATTTTTGTTTGTCACTTTATTATAATGCAGTACGGATGCGCATAATCATGTCAATCTGCTTGCTCTTCTCCTCAAATACGCCTTCCGTGAGTTTCTCTGTCAGGAATGCATATTCACCGCTTACATCCGCAAGTGTCACATACTCTACATCACCGAAGACTTTCTCAACTGTCTCCCTGGATGTTGTGTCTGCCACGCGGACAAAGAACCGACACGCAAAGTTTGTTCTGTCACCAAGTTCGACCTTATCCTGTTCCCAGATTGTCATGATGTTTGTGCCCTGATGCTTCACAGCATCTACCACGTCAGCCACAACCGCGCTTGCAGTCGGAAGCTTGCCTGCACCCTTGCCATAGAACATCGTATCACCGAGCATATTTCCATTTACGAAAATACCGTTGAACACACCATTGACATGTCCTAACGGATGATCACTGTCAATCATAAACGGTGCTACCATTGAATAAATCTTTCCATCTGTTTCCCACTTACTTGTACCGAGAAGCTTGATACTTGCATGCAATGCCTTTGCATATTCAATATCAGTCTTTGTAATCTTCGTAATACCTTCTGTATAAATATCACGGTAGTCTACCTGCTTACCTAATGCAAGGGAAGTCAGGATTGCAATCTTACGACAGGCATCATAACCTTCCACGTCTGCCTCCGGATTACGTTCCGCATAACCCTTCTCCTGTGCACGTTTCAGCACTTCTTCAAAAGACTTGCCTTCGTCTGTCATCTTAGACAGAATATAGTTTGTTGTACCATTTAATATACCGGTAATCTCTGTAATCTCATCTGCGGTCAGAGACTGATTGAGTGGACGAATGATAGGAATTCCACCGCCAACGCTTGCCTCAAACAGGAAGTTTACATTGTTAGCCTTTGCGATTGCCAGAAGCTCTGCACCATGTGCTGCAACTAATTCTTTGTTGGAAGTACAAACACTCTTGCCTGCCTCTAATGCCTGCTTCGTAAAATCATACGCCGGCTTAATGCCTCCCATTACCTCTACGATAATTTTCACTTCCGGATCATTCACAATCACATTGTAATCATGCACAAGAACCTTCTCAACCGGATCGCCGGGGAAGTCTCTCAAATCAAGGACATACTTGATGTTTACCTCCTGTCCGGCACGCTTGTTGATACTTGCGTGATTTTTGTTGATTACCTCTACTACTCCGGAACCTACTGTACCGTAGCCAAGCACTGCAATGTTAATCATTTTCCGCTCATCTCCTTTTCTAATGCGTTTTCAATCTGTCCAAATTCATGATCGGACATCAATGTGTCAACCGCGATGCTGATCACGATTTCCTCTTGATCGGATTCCGGCAGAGTCAGTCTTACAACGTCCTCTAAATATCCGGTCTCCTCTGTATGTACAACCATCGGAATCTGTTTAATGTCCTCTTCCTCTACATTCACAATTCCGAGCACGGTGTCCACCTCAATCGCGAGTTTCATACCATGTGTCTCCGTGATCAAAAGCTGCGTCTCTGCTGTCTCCTCCGGCATATCAAACAACCGCTTCAAGCTAAATACAGGTATCACTTCATTTCTAAGATGAATAATTCCTTTGATGCATGCAGGTCCCATCGGCACGGGTACCACATGATATACATACTCTATGCCATTGATCTTCGACAGCTTCATGCTGTATTTTTGATCATTCAATCGAAACACTATGTACTTCGTCACTGCCATGCACATTCCTCCTTTTCATAACCCTGTGTGCGCTCCACACACCCTTATCTCATCATCCAGATTACTCTGTTTCTTCCTTCGTGTTGATCCATTTCAAATATGCACTGATAAACCCATCAATGCCGCCATCTAATACCGCCTGTGCATTCGTACACTCAAACCCTGTTCTTGCGTCCTTCACCATCGTATACGGCTGTAGGACATAATTTCGAATCTGACTTCCCCAGCCATTATCGGTCACCTCTCCACGAATACCCGCAAGTTTTGCCTTATTTTCTTCTTCTTTCATCATAAAGAGCTTTGCATTAAGCATCTTCATTGCGGTATCCTTGTTGCTGTGCTGGGATCGTTCATTCTGACATTGTACCACAATTCCGGTCGGAATATGCGTAATACGGATTGCTGAGCTCGTCTTGTTGATATGCTGTCCACCGGCACCGCTCGAACGATATGTATCAATCCTCAAATCATCCGGATTGATTTCCACCTGAATACTGTCATCCAATTCCGGCATCACATCAACCGCCGCAAAACTTGTCTGCCGCTTGCCCGCCGCGTTAAACGGAGAAATACGCACCAGACGATGCACACCTTTCTCGGATTTTAAATATCCATACGCATGAAGTCCATTCACCCGGAACGTCACAGATTTGATACCTGCTTCTTCTCCATCCAGATAATCCAGCACTTCTACAGAAAAGCCCTTCTTCTCCGCAAACCTCGTATACATGCGATACAACATCTGTGCCCAGTCGCACGCTTCCGTACCACCGACCCCTGCATGAATCGTAACAATTGCATTGTTCGCATCGTATTCTTCAGAAAGAAGTGTGTCGATGCGAAACTCCTCAAACTTCTCTTCAAAGCTCGCAAGTTCGGCTGCAATCTCATCAATCAGACCGGCATCATTTTCTTCCTCCGCCATCTCAATCAATGTTCCGATATCTTCATACTGTGTTGAAAGCGCATCAAATTCCTCAATCGTATCTTTCAGATTCTTCAATTCTTTCATAACCTGCTGGCTATGTTCCACATCATCCCAGAACCCAGGCTGTTCAAGCATCGGTTCCAGCTGCCTGATGCGTAACTGCTTACCAGCAATGTCAAAGTGAATCCCTCACTTCCGCAAGTGGAGTTTTATATTCATTTAAAGTATATCGAAACTGATCTAACTCTATCACTTCCGTCACCACCTCTCATAATTTAACTCTCTTCCACGATATATAGCATATACAGTTCTACGCAGACGCGCTCTCGCTCAGTTCAGCACGTAGTGGTACTAAATTCGCGATAAAAACAATCGCTCATTAAGTACCAACGTGCTTCAATGGTCTGCTTAAGAACATGTAATGCTATATATCGTAATGTACATTTTCTTTAAATAATTATGATTCAGACATTCCTTATCCTTACAGGTTTCTGCCACAGCACATCTTGTACTTCTTGCCGCTGCCACATGGACACGGATCGTTACGCCCAATCTTTGCGCTCTCACGTCGAACCGGTCCCTTCTTTGCAGAATCATCCTTGTTCGTTCCGGTTACCTTGGCAACTTCTTCACGTTCTACCTTCTGCTCAATCTTGACATGGAGCAGCATACGGACGGTATCCTCGCGGATAGCTGCTGTCATCTCATTGAACATATCAAAGCCGGCAAACTTATACTCAACAACCGGATCTTTACTACCATACGCCTGAAGAGTGATACCCTGGCGAAGCTGTGTCATATCGTCCAGATGTGCCATCCACTTCTTATCAATCACCTTCAGCAATACGACACGCTCAATCTCACGGAAATGCTCCGGTTCCGGAAACTCTGCTTCCTTCGCTTCGTATACCTTCGCTGCCTCTTCCTTAATTCTCTGTTTAAACTTATCCAGCTTGCCGGTCTTCTTCTCTTCCTCTGTCAACTCAATCGGTTCCATCGGGATAATCGGAATCAGAAGCTGATTCAATTCGCCGATCTGCCACTCACCGGGAGCAAGATCCGCCGAGCAGGTCTTGTCAATATAATTCTCAACTGTATCCTGAATGAACTTGAAGATAACATCACGCATATTCTCGCCATCCAACACGCGACGACGCTCTGCGTAGATAACCTCACGCTGATCATTATTTACCTGATCATATTCCATCAGATTCTTACGGATTGCAAAGTTGTTGCTCTCAATCTTCATCTGTGCTTTCTCAACGAATTTGGTGATCGTACTATGCTGGATTTCTTCACCTTCCGGAATCTTCAACGCATCATAAACCGCTTTTACCTTCTCTGAACCAAACAAACGCATCAGGTCATCATCCAGAGACAGATAGAATTTGGATTCACCCGGATCTCCCTGACGACCGGCACGTCCACGCAGCTGGTTATCAATACGACGGGACTCATGACGCTCTGTACCGATAATCTTCAAGCCGCCAAGTTCCGCCACACCTTCACCAAGCTTAATATCTGTACCACGTCCGGCCATGTTGGTTGCAATCGTAACCGCACCACGCTGTCCGGCATCCGCAACAATCTCAGCCTCCAGTTCGTGGAACTTCGCATTCAATACCTTGTGCTGGATACCACGTTTTGTAAGCATACGGCTAAGTTCCTCAGATGCTTCAATCGTAATCGTACCAACCAGCACCGGCTGTCCTTTATCGTGTGCTTCCGCAACCGCCTGTACAATTGCATCCAGCTTTTCCTTCTTCGTCTTAAATATAGAATCATGATGATCGATTCGCTGTACCGGCAGGTTTGTCGGAACAACGACAACATCCATACCGTAAATCTCACGGAACTCTTCTTCCTCTGTAAGAGCTGTACCGGTCATACCTGCCTTCTTCTTATATTTGTTAAAGAAGTTCTGGAAGGTAATCGTTGCCAGTGTACGGCTCTCCCGTTTTACCTTTACATTTTCCTTTGCTTCAATCGCCTGATGCAGGCCATCCGAAAAACGCCGTCCCGGCATGATACGTCCGGTAAACTCATCAACAATCAAAACTTCATCATCTTTTACAACATAATCCTTATCACGGAACATAAGTGCATGTGCACGTAATGCCATAATCATGTTGTGCTGGATATCAATATTATCTGCATCCGAGAAGTTATCAATATGGAAAAACTGTTCAACTTCCTTGACACCCTGTGCGGTAAGAACAACCTGCTTATCTTTCTCATCTACTAAGTAATCGCCATCTTCCTCGATCTCGGTTCCCATGATTGCATCGAGCTTACTGAGTTCCATCGAAGCAGTTCCCCGCTTCATACGGCGTGCAAGGTAATCACACATCTTGTACAGATCCGTAGACTTACCACTCTGTCCGGAAATAATCAATGGTGTACGTGCCTCATCAATCAATACAGAATCGACCTCATCGACAATTGCGTAATGCAGGTCACGCTGTACGAGCTGTTCCTTGTAAATAACCATATTATCACGTAGATAATCAAAACCAAGTTCGTTGTTTGTTACATATGTAATATCGCAGTTGTATGCTGCACGTCTCGCATCGTTCTTGTCACTATTTAAGATTACGCCTACCGTCAGTCCAAGGAATTCATGCACCTTTCCCATCCACTCTGCATCACGCTTTGCCAGATAATCGTTGACAGTTACGATATGAACACCCTTTCCTTCAAGCGCATTCAGATATGCAGGAAGGGTAGAAACCAGCGTCTTACCTTCACCAGTACGCATCTCTGGGATACGTCCCTGGTGCAGCAGGATACCACCGATCAACTGCACACGATAATGCTTCATATGAAGAACTCTGTCTGCTGCCTCCCGTACCACCGCAAATGCTTCCGGAAGCAGATCATCGAGTGTCTCACCTTTTTCAAGGCGTTCCTTAAACTCCGGTGTCTTTGCCTTCAGCTCTTCATCACTAAGTGCCTGCATAGACGCATCGAGTGCTTCAATCTTATCTACAATTGGATATATTTTCTTAAGCTCTTTATCGCTATGTGTTCCAAATATTTTTTCTAATAAGCTCATTTCTTACCTCCCTGAGCACGATTCAATCTAATACCACAACTTGTAATATAACATTAAATTCCATGTAACGCAAGACGTTTCCGTGCCGGAAACAGGATTCCCGCGCATAAAATCCTCCTAAACAAATATCCCGGAGACCTTCGTCTCCGGGATACCGTCTTTTTATAACCCTCTATACATAACTGAAACTATTAAAATTCCGGCTCAATCAATCCGAATGTATTACCTCTACGCTTGTATACGACATTTACCTTGTCTGTCTCTGCGTTACGGAATACGAAGAAGTTATGTCCGAGCAGATCCATCTGGATGCATGCATCTTCCGGATACATAGGCTCCAGGACAACTTTCTTGCTACGGATAATCTGAACATCCTCGTCCTCGAGTCCTTCTACATCAAAGAAATCGCTGTTGATGTATCCTGAATTCTGCTCCTTGTCCAAAATACGTTTCTTATGGCGTGTCACCTGGCGTTCGATAATCTCTACGACCAAATCAATGGATACATACATATTATCGCTTGCCTGCTCTGCACGAATCGTATGCCCCTTCATCGGGATTGTAACTTCAATCTTCTGGCGATCCTTATCTACAGAAAGAGTAACCTGTGCGGCTGTATCTTCTGCGAAGAACTTCTCGATTCTCTCAAGCTTCTCATAGATAGCCTGTTTCAATGCGTCTGTAACCTCAATGTTTTTTCCACTAATGATGTAATTCATAAGCCCCAGCTCCTTTACGTCGAACTATAGAAAATAAAAAGTGCAAGAAGCACATCTATCTTCTATGTTCAGTATTATAGCACACCGAACCCCCTTTTGGGAAGGGATTTTTCGTCAAAATACACAAAAAAATCATTTTTAAGGAAAAAGCAAAAGGACATTTCCGATTCTGTTCGGAAATGTCCTTGTTACACATTATTAGAAGTTTAAATTGCGTACTAATTTGCGATTCTGCAAGCCTTAAATGGTGTACTGTAATTTACACTGGAAATCTTAATTCCCGTACGACGGTTACTTGCATGAACAATCTGTCCGTTTCCAATATAGATTCCGACATGCTGTACAGATCCGGATCCATGATCATAGAACACAAGATCTCCCGGCTGAAGTGCTGCAAGACTGATTGCAGTTCCTGCATTGCTCTGTGTTGTTGCAGTTCTCGGCAGGGAATATCCAAAGTTCTTATATACACTCTGGACGAATCCCGAACAATCCGCGCCATTCGTCAGGCTTGTACCTCCATATACATACGGATTTCCAACAAACTGACTTGCGAAGTTTGCAATCTGCTGGCCAAGCTCAGATACAGGAACATCTGTCACAGGCGCTTCTGTTGTTGGTGCTTCTGTTGTTGGTGCCTCTGTTGTTGGTGCTTCCGTTGCAGGTGCTTCTGTTGTCTGCTCCTGTGCCGGTGCGCTCACTGCCTTTGCCGTCGGCATATTATAGGAAATTGTAATATACTCATTCTTCACATAACCTGTAGTTCCGTCAAGCTGGATCTTTGTCCATGCATCGCCTGTGGAAACAATCGGATATGTCTCACCCTGTGCAAGAATTGTAATACGCTCGCTATCCACACTTGCATCACTGCGGAGTGTCAATGCTGCCGTATTGACAACTGCTGCCTTTGAAAGGTTTGCAGCCGCATAGCTTGCAGCGTCACCGTCAAATACAAGAAATTCATTCTTGATATATCCATCTACATTACCGGATGTAATATGGGACCATGTATCGCCCTTTTCTACCACATTCACGAGACCAAATCCATCAATGGTTCCCACCTTTGTAGAATTTACATCTCCAGCCTGACGGATATTTACAGAACCGGATGCTTTCACAACTGCTTTACCCGTAAAATCCATAACCGGTGATGCCGCTGCTTCTTCCTGCGCCGGTGCTTCCGTCGTTGCTTCTTCGGTTGTCGTCTCAGTTGCAGGAGCCTCGGTTGTTATTTCCGTTACCTCTCCTGTTGTCTGCGCAACTTCTTCAATACTTCCTGTCACAACCGCATCTGTAGCAGTTGCCTCTGCAAGTGCAGTTGTTGCTGCCGCATCCTCAGGAGTTGCTTCTGTAAATACGGCTCCGCCGTTTACTTCAATATAATGGTCAACGATTGAAGTTATACTTACGTTTGCGTCACTATATACGAATTCATCCGCCAATACCTTATATGTATATGTACCCATGGACGAAGCGAATATGCAACCTGCCGCCGCTGCCGCCAACCACTTTTTTGATGGTTTTCTCATGTCCTTACCTCCAATTTGTTACGAATATGTTACAACTTATTACATTGCCCATTATAGCAACCTGTAATATTATTGTCAACCAATTTTTGGCTGTTTTTTCAAAAGTTCACAATTTATTCGCATTTTTACAGCATTTCTGTCACATCCGAGCCCTCTTTTTCTGTCAACTTTTTTCAAAAGATAGTTCACATAAAATTATTACATTTTGTAACATTTTGAAATATTTAGTACATGATATTGAGTGACAAATCCTTGTAATACAATATATAGAAATCCGCCCACAGCATTATAACAAACACTTCATCTTCTTTACATAAAAATCCCGGCAGCAACAGCCACCGGGATTCTACAGTTCTTTTTCACTTTTATTCTTTATCTGCGTTCTGACAGTTCCATACTATTTGTCACAATCGTTACAAAGAACACCGCAGATATCACTGCAAAAAACGCACCTACAAAGCCAATATGCGGCAGATGTCCATTCGAGCAGACAATTCCGCCGATCCAGCTCCCCGCACCGATTCCAAAATTAAATATTCCCGAGAAGATGGACATCGCAACCGAAGACGACTGCTCATCTGTACAACGGATTGTCTCTGATTGGAACGATACATTAAACACAAGTACCGTAATTCCCCACAGTGCGCAAAGCGCCATCATAAACCAAGGCTGCTTCGATGCCGGCAACAGCAATGCGAGTTCGATTGCAAGAGAAATCATCACTGTCCGCAGGAAACGCAGCCGATAGCGGTCATAAAACTTTGAGAACAGAAAACTTCCAAGCAGACCCGCTGCGCCAAACAAAAACAGCGTCACCGTGATTGTATTATTCTTCATTCCCGCAACCTGTTGCAAAAACGGATCAATATAACTGTAACTTGTGTAGTAACCAACCACAAACAGGAAAGTCTGTGCATATACGCATACCAGTGAACGGTTCTTAAACAATCCCGGAAGCTGTTTGATGCGGAACGGTTCCCCTGCATCCATCTTCGGGAACAAAAATGCCATATATAAAACCACAACAAATGTGATAATTGCAACAATCAAAAATGCACTGCGCCAGCCTGCATAATGTCCAACCAGGCGTCCCAGAGGCAGCCCTGCAATTGTGGCAACCGAGGTTCCTGTTACAACCATACTAAGTGCCAGAGACCGATGTTCTTCTGACGCCATCCGCACCGCGATCGGTGACGCAATCGACCAGAAGATTGCATGTGCACATGCAACGCCAATTCGGGACACCATCAGCATGCCATAGCTGTTGGATAGCACGGAAAGTACCTGGCAGATGCCAAACAGCGTTACCGTCCCCATAAATAATTTCTTATAATCTATCTTGCTCACCAAAAGCATGAGCGGAAGCGACAACAACATAACGATCCAGGAATATACCGTGATCAGCATTCCCGCTTTCGCCTCTGAAATCTCAAAATTCTTCGCTATATCCGTGAGTAACCCGATCGGCATAAATTCCGATGTATTAAATATGAATGCAGACACCGTCATTCCTATAAGCGGAAGTCTTTCCTTTGCTGTCATCTTTGTTCTCATATTATATTACCTCTTCTACTAATAAATATTATAAACATTATGTCTTTCATCAATTGTCATTTGATTTCACCGGAAATCAAATTGCATTTTAATAGAAAGGTTTTAGAAAAGCAATACATAGAGTTTTCATATTTTACATTTATTTGCTTTTTAAATACCAATAAAAAAGTCCTGCATCTTCACGCAGGACTCTACATCATATCTTTAATTATAAAAATTATAAACGAATATCTATATTGGCACCGACATTCGGATTAACAGACTGCTCCATCATCTGCGTAAGCATCGCTCCACTTGTCTCAACTGTATCAAGTGACTTTCGGAGCATCGCCATGTCAATTGCATTCATGCTGCCAGTATCGCTGACCGCCAATGTAATATTCGAATTTCCAACAGCTGCTATATTCATATAACCCCTCCATATTTCCGTTCCCGAAAACGCTTATATTCTTGTAGTTATATTACCGCTTTTCACTCGGAATTGCAAGAATTACCTATAGGTTTGTTTTATGCGCCTAATGTTCATATATAACATGTTTATCATTCTTTTATCTATCATTTTTTTACGTTTTTTAGCATGTTGCAAATTGTCAATACCAGCGCAACAAGTTTTTTCACACGAATTTCATAGTATTTTACCAGTTATAGTACAATAACTTTATAAACAAATATCAAAAAATGGCTTAAATACGTGCTTTACGGCACGCAAAGAAACCGGTTATGCCAAGATAAGTCCTGGTAAATAGCCGGAAAAAATTTTTTATTCAGTTGTTAAAGTCAGAGGAAAATTTCCGCTGGCACTCCAATAGCCGTCATTTCTTCCTGAAACAGTTGACCAGCAGAACGATAACCAAGAAGCTTCCGAGGGTATCTATTCATCCACCTTTGAATTTCCTTAACATCTTCATGAGATAACCGATCTAAATCTGCACCCTTTGGAGCATGGCGCCGAATCAAGCGATTTGCATTCTCATTAGATCCACGCTCTGAACTACAATATGCATGACAATAATAAATTGATGTACGATTACCAGAGAAAATTTTTGAACGCTGCATATTTTCAAAATCAGAAAACTCTACTCCATTATCAACAGTAATAGATCGGAAGACTTTAGAGAAATCTTTTCCAAGTATATTCTCAAGTTCATCCAGAACAGCAACAACAGAAGCTGCCTTCTGATCAGGAAGCTTTGCAGTAAATTCAGCACGTGTTTTACGCTCAGTAAGTACAAGTAAACAACCTTTAGATTTTCCACGCCCACCTTTTACAGTGTCCATTTCCCATGCACCAAAGCAACTTCTGGATAAAACATCATCAGGTCTTCGTTCAATGCTGGTACCAGCAGAACGACGCTTCTGTACAGGACGAACACGCTTGTATCTCTTTTTATGCGCATGTGGTAAATCCTTATTTGTTAAGTTAAGAAAAAGACCTTTGTCAATATATCTGTAAAGTGTGGTTGTAGATATCGAAACTTTGAAACGTTTTGAAAGCACTGGATCTGAGCTAATCAGATGCAGGACGGCATCCGGGCTGTATTTATCATGTGCAATTTTCTCTTCCAAGAACGATGCAAGATCATGATCGTCTGCAATCTTTAATTCTTTCCCCTTTGATGTCGCTTGAAAATCTGTATAGTCCTGTGCAAGGTTGCTACTATATGCTTGCCTTGTTGTATAATTGCTATTTAAATGTTCATACATACCCTTGCGCAATTCACGGCAAATAGTAGATCTATGCACACCCAACAGATCAGCAATATCCGTCTGAGCATATCCTGCATTGTAATATGCTTCGATCACAAGCCTATCATAATTTGTCAATCGTCTGTATTTTATCATATTTAATCACACCCCCATATTCTTACTATAAAGGGCAAAAAATAGAAATGCAAGGCAAAATTCGAGCTTTTCGGCATAATATACAAAAACCGCCCGGACAACATATTCAATCATGCTATACCGGGCGGAGATCTGCCCCAACACGAATATAGATATTTAAGCTACACAGGCAGAAAATCCCCACTTGAAAACAAGTAGGGATTAAATATCAAATATGATCATTTAAGTATTTGCTTACCCGAGCATAGAGCATGTCCAGATCTGTTATCAAATCATTTACCTGGTCAATTTTTTCTGATATCCGGTTAATAGCAACCAGGTTAGCAACCAGAGCAACAACCAAGCACAAACTAAGTATCATCGTCATTATCACACCATCCTTCCGGCACTATAAGATTCATCTTCTCAAACGAAAGATCTGTAAAACCAGTCTCAATAGATTGTTTGCTAGTCTCAATAAGTTGTTTAATAATCGTATCACTGTACACCTCCAGATTATCGCCTGCAATATTCTCTACAACTTCCAGCACATGCAATATAGCTGCCTTATCATACTTAAACATGTCAGCTTCACTAAATACATATTGCTTTATTTTATCCTGTTTAACTCTTCCCAACTGCCTAAACCAGTAAGCGCGATCTGTATCATCACAACGACGGAGAAGTTCAACAAGTACCTTGTCTGTTTTATTCAAATCGAAGTCAAAATCTATCGAAGTCTGATACTGCTCCAAATGAATATCCGGTAACGCAGGTTGTAAACTATCACATGTAACTTCTATACGTGTAAGTTCATAGTCAAGATCACTTTCTGCAGTCTTATCATAGACTTTTGTAAATCCATTAGAATTATGTTTACCAAGGTATTCAGTCAATGCGCTATCTTCAATTCTGGTATAAGATCGTTTACCAGATTTAAGCAGCCGGACATAGTGACGATCTACAGGAATATCAATAGCCAAGTCATACCGGACAAGTTCAAATATAGATTTCTGTGACATCCGCACTGAATACTTATTAAACACACGAAACAAGTAATCAATAACGTCCATTTCAACCTTGTTAGGGTTAAACTCGATGAAATTAGAATGATAACCAAGTGTATCTTTACGATTCAGGAAGAAACCTATTTTTATAACTGAATCGGTATCATCTGTTTTCTTAGTGAATACAAACATATTTCTGTAGCTGTTTTGTTTAGTAGAATCAAATTTATTAACTTTATATCCATAGTGAAAAGATACATGATACATAAAATCTAACGAAATAGACTTCAAAGAAGTATCAAAAGCAAATTTTAATCGAATCATATCACAGCTATAAATAATGTTATTAGAATTGTATGGTTCAAAGTATGACAAGATTTTGATAAATATCACACCCTTCTTGTTTTACAAGTTAATGTCGAAATCGACAAGAAAAACGAGTATTACTCTATACGTTTTTCTGAATGAATTTGATAAACGATGTAAAAAATCTGATATAGTAGTTTTATCATATTCTTTACATTTACTTTCTTTCTGCCTGCCGGGATGATGCCATGTGTCGCGAAGCTGTCAACCACCTATTTCCGCTGCTCCGCGGACGCGGAAATAGGAAGTATGACAGCATACGCATCCACACGGCGTAGGGTAGTTACGGCAGAAAGGAAGCGTATGTTACACGCTGCACATCATTTTTGACGCTTACGGTACTTCTTACGCAATCGAGCCTGCTTAATGTCAGATCTTCCATCCTCAATGTTCAATTCATTGAACGACAAAAGGCGCCCTTCTTCCATTTCCCTAGTCAATCGACCAACCATCTCAACGGTGCTGTATTGCTTGTACATCCGATCTGTAACAAACTTATACTTAACACCCAACGGCTGGATCATATTCAGGTTGGAACAGTTCTCAATATCTTCACCCCTAAAAAATGTATGCTTCAGGATTCTCCAAGATTTCTTACAATAAACCACAGTTTGAGTATATCTTCTGACATTGATATCCGTACCAACAAGCATAGGAAGAGTGCCATATATAGACATCCTGCGGTGACGCGACTGAACAATATTTTGGAATACGTCTGGGTTAAAGTTCTTAAAGTCGCGATTATTCCAGACTGTACCCAACTCATCAATCAGGAAAATAACAACCTCACTGGGTGCAACTTCGTAATGAATAAACTGCTGTTCAGATGTAAAAGGTATGTAAGGTACGCCAAAAAGCCGGAGGTTACTAATGATAGTAACCTTCTGCTTCAAGAACACTTGCATATCATCATTGTAAACTTCAAGGCCGTTATACTTCCGGTAAATATCTATCACATCAGAGGTACACGAAAGAGATTTACCGGATCCAAAGTATCCGTTGTAAACCTTGATAAATCCATACGCTGGGCACTCATTATAGCGTTTATGCACAATGTAATCTTTCAGATCCGGAATACTGTAGCCTACAATTTTATGCAAATTGCACAAACAAAACCGGACAAGCGGAGACACAATTACAACGATTATAAAAGCAACAAATAACAACTTACTCACCAGATCACCACCTTGTCATAGGCGAATAATGCAATGGCAGCCACGACAACAATAGCCATGAGAGCTGCATCCAACGCGGGAAGCTTCTCGAGATTCTTCCGCGGAAGAATGAAATTATATCGAATCACAACAAGCACAATCAGGGCAATCACTATTACATGTAATACAGTCAACATACTATCCCTCCTTTACTTCGCAGCCTTTGTTATATTCGCGATGATAGAAACAATATAGGCAAATGTCTCCATGCAGAACACGAACGAAAGAAATTTACAAAAACACATCAACAGATCACCATTCGAGTAAAACCATGTAGCTAACTCTTGAAAACCCATCACGCACCTTCTTTCTGGAGAGAACATCCCTCTCCGGTATTACAGACACAACCGCCACAACCAGCTGCAGGATCACCATATGCACGGTTACAAGTCAGCTCATGCAGCACACTCTGATCAATATTCACAACGTGACCAGATGCGCGAACACGCTCCGCAAATGATTTTATAAAGTCAATATTAGGAGACTTAAACGAATACTGACCATCAGTAAGCAAATAATCAGTACCCTCCTTCATAAAAATATATGTACGCACATTTAATTTCTTTTTATCTTTAATTTTCATTACTCATCCAGATCCTTTCTTTTTGATAATTTGCAGTAAGCACTACGGAGCATCTTCTGAAAAATGTACACGCTGATCAGCGCGAATATCAACAGCAGCACAACATAAATATGCCAGAGATAATAACTCTCAGTTCCGGGCATCATGGCTGCATCCGTCATCGTAGCAATTTCCATCTTTACCACCTTCTTTCACATATTTGACAATCCCACATACAACCATATACACATCAAAACAAATACAAAATAAAAGAAAACAAATAGCTCCATACAATGAATAAGTACAAAAATCATCGCCATACAACAGCGCTCCCCAAATTGCAGAAAAAATAGTATAGGCTAAAAAAATCTTATCAGATCTTATCATTAAATCCATTGTCGTCACTTCCCTTCTTTTCCAATCCACGAATAGAAGGATCATATACTACAGAATCAATAAAACGCTGCTGCATTAGATAAGTACATGCAATAACAGCCGAAATACTCAAAGGATCATAAGCATCCAAAGAATCAAAATAAACAGCTACAAGATCAACATCTGATAAACTACTAAACTCATGTATAAAACGCAATCTATCATCATTTACTTTCATCAATAACACCTTCTTTCTCGACCATAACAGAACCATCTGGATTCAACCGGGGAGTAAGCCCACCTTTACGATAGCCACAAAAAACCAAATAATGTACACCAGTATCAGAATCAATAAATTCATGTACATCATCCTGATAACAAAAATCAGAAAAAGATACTGTCTCCTGTGTAGCAGTTTCCTGATCATCCTTAGAACTATCAAAAGAAGCTACCAACACAAGAATAAGAAGAATAGTAAACACTCCTAAAAAACCACAGATAAATCTATCAAACATAATCACACCTCCAGCTTGACTATTTACACTTTTCCCCATATAATCAAACCAAACGAAAGGGGGAATTTACATGCTACAAACATTACTCACTGAAACAAAGCAACCATCTGGACTATTTTGGGTAATATACATAGTAATCTTAATGCTTGTAATATTTTTAATAATTACACCAATACGGAAAGCAATTAAAAAAAATAAACAGTATAAGCAACACCAACTCCAGCTTCTGGAAGAACAAAACAAATTACTCCGAGAACAGTTGAACAGGGACAAATAAGTCCCTGTTATTTTTTAATCGTCAACATCTAAGAGCTGCCGAACTACAAATACAACGATAGATACAAGAACTGTATACACAATGATTTCCCAGAAAGATATCTCATATTTTCCTAACTTCCAGCGCGTTTGCATAAACTCAAATATAGCCACAATCACAGTAATAAAGCCATCCATACAACCACCTACCTCTTAAAGATCATACGCAAAACCGCAATGCCGACTACAGACGAAGTGCCAAGCATGATAAGACCTACAAACTTTGCAGGAAGATATCCGAACAGATCAGACAACATCGCGATTAACCCATCGCCCTTCGCACCAGTATCAGTATCATCAATCAAGCCATAACCATCCTTGATAGATTCCCGTAGAGAATCAAAGCTTAAATCATCATCTTCAATCGTAACATTTCCGACATCACTACCAGAAGAACTACCACCAGAGCTACCAGATACATTCACAAAAATGTGATCAGGAATAGTAATATTATTGATAATAGATCCAGATTGCCCCGGCACAGGAACTACCGTCAATGTATTATCAGCTGAATCCTTCGCACTTATCTCCGTCTTAGAATTATCATCACCATAGTAATAATAGTTGTATGTCACATTTCCGGCTGCATCAGTCGATACATCTGTATAATAATGTCCCTGATTTTTAAGATCTCCGTTATAATTATAATTACCACTATTATCTGGTGTAAAAGAAGACATATCATTAGAACCTGATACAAAATCAACCGTTCCCGTATAATTCACACCGAACTTATTATTAGCAATAACATAACAAGTAAGATAAAGTTTACTATTAGTAACTTTAACAATAGTTTCTCCACCTAATCCACCAATAGAAATCCCTGAAGTATCAAACGCAAGCTCTGAACCAATAACAGCACGTCTACTGACAGTAGAAGCAATAGGAATATCAGTAATAGATTGACTAATTACATTTATATCATCAAGATATAACTTAAATCCTGTAGGATATTGCAATAAATCAATATAATCATTTCCGGAAAAAGTACGCGGATAAGTAACCAACGAACTTAAGCCTGTAATAGTCCAATCATATTGTTCTTCAATCTGCAACTGCAAACTGGATGCATCGCGGAGCTGTTCTGGTATCGTATACTTAAACTCCAAGTAATATGCCGAATATGCGTTACTGTCATGTACAATCATCTGGAAGTCGGTCAGGTAGATATTGTCACCGTCATATTCCTTGCTTTTTCCTTGCCATGCCATATTCGATGTGTCACCTGTCTCAAAGTAATTATCAGCATCTGAAAGCGAACTAAACACCTTCATCTTGCCAGTACCTATGGCAAACCGATAAGGGTAATTATAATCAATTCGCATTACATATTTGCCCAAAGGATGCCATTTTTCGTTATAAGCTTTGTCATAAGATGAATCCGCACGCGTAACAGTACCATTTCTTTGAGTATCCCAAAAGGAAGAACTATATATAATCGAATCAGACACTAAAAAAATAAAACATTTCCCAATCATACTGCTAGATGCATTAGGCATATACTTATCATAATCTGTCTGAGACAAATGATCAGCAATCACACAAACAATCTCCGAATCTGAATAAAGAGAAAATTCTCTAGATGCAAAATCTAAATCAGAAATTCTCTGCAAAAGCATATTTTCACTATACTTACAAGATGAATACTCTGAATTAACAGGATAACGTACATCAAAATCAGAGATATACCCTTCCCAAGGTTCACTAACAAGAGTCCACTCATCATCATAAAATTTAATTTCTGCATCTTGGATATCTTCACTATAAGACGTAGCATAACTAACTGCAAAATCATATACAATCACAGCCATACCCACAAACCAAGCCACAAGCGAATATATAAATATCCTTATTTTCTTACTTTTCATAAAACCCTCCTAAAAATAAAAATGGACACCGGAGACATCCGGTATCCATTTAACCAGTGCAGAAGCTAGCACTTAGAAGTTTTCTTGATCTTACGCACTACGGAACAAGCGAGTGTAACAAGAGAACCGCAGAAGAGCGTAAACATCAACTCATTACCAGTAATAACAGTCATAACACTGTTAGCTGTAGTAATGATGCTGGATGTTGCACCGCTAATAGTCGGAGCTTCTGCTGCAAGCATCATAATACCTGTACCCATAAGACAATTACCTCCTTTATAGATTTATCCTGATGCACTCACACCCAATGCATATAAGATCATTATACTTTCGAGGTCTTCTTAATCTTCCGGACAATAACGCATCCCAAACTTACAACACTTCCACAGAAGAGTGTAAACAAAAGTGTGTTATCAGATATGAAATTAAGCATCTGATCGCCTACTGCCATTAAATATGTAACAGCTGTAGACATATTAAATCTTTCAACCGCTCCGGTTAATATCATAAGAACACCTCCAGTCTGTATTATTTTTTCTTACCATCAATGACTTTGATAAGAGTTATCTTATCCATGCCATTGATATTCTCCTTAAAGAGACGAACAGAACAACCAGGTACAAGATCACCATCGATCTCAACTCTTTCAAGATCTTCAAGATCAAGAAACTCAGTCAGTACCTTCTGTCCCCATCCGGTTTTTTCAGGGTTAGAAAAAAGTTCAAGTTGCGTTGCGTGTTTGGCAGAGTCCATATAGGTATCATCTACCAAGTTCAACATCATAAAGAGCTTTCCATTTTTACTTGATTTAATCACATTCATTCCTGTGAGCATCTGTGCCATTATCTATATCCTCCAATTCTTTATTTTCATACTCATTCCATGACAACAAATCCCAATATTGTAAATTGCTGTCTATTTCAATTTCAAAATCATCCATCATAACATTCAATCTGTATGTCTAAGCGGTTATAATCAGCCGAAGGACCAACAACAAGAACTTTCCGAGAAAGAAAATGTTCCGGAACTTTTGCATAATTACCTACAAATACATCAGTATAATTATCATCAAAATAGTCATTTGTAGCACTGGCATACAAACAAACGTCACAAGGAGCTACTTTTAACAACTTTTTAAGTTTCACAATCACACCTGCTTTCTATGCGGTTCACTCAATTTACAATCACACCGATTCCTTTCTAAAGATTTCACACCAAATTTATATTTCCGGAGCGACTGAACCAACGCCGCCCCGGTTCGGTGTGATCAAAGGATAAAAAAAATAGTGCAACAAGTTTCCCTGTTACACTATCAAGTACCCTTGTTGCACTAGATTATAAATTGAGCCGTTTTTTAGCATGTATTTTACGTTGTTTTTTGCCGCTACTGAAAAGATATTGACACAGAAATTATGAAATATTTATAATATACGAACATACGAGAGGAGCGATTTCATGGATATTTTGATCGTAGAAGATGACCTTGCCCAGTTAGATGGCATCGAGGCTATCTTACTCGAGAAATATGATAATATGAATTGCATAAAAGCAGACACCTACAAGCAGGCAGTCAAAATGATGCAGGCAAACAAGGTTCAGTTATTTCTTCTGGATATCTCCCTGGGGAATGAAGATTCCTTGCAGGATGGCGTGGCGCTCGGAACTTATATTCGTTCTATCCCACGCTATGCCAAAACACCTATTTTATTTTTAACTGCACTTTCCATGGACGCACCTCGCGCAATTCACGCAACCAACTGTTACGATTATCTCGTTAAACCATACAAAAAGGAAGATCTGCTGCTTACAATTGACAAACTGATTCACAATCGTTTTCTGGATGTGACCCCGATCGAATTACGTGATGTAAACGGAATTTACTTCCGTGTTCTACCGGAGAAAATCCTGTACATCGAAGCCGGTGGTAAAAATTTAACGATTTATACCGAAAGCGATGTCATCCTAACTGCCGGTCTCCGGCTGAAAGAAATCATTGCACAGCTTCCACCAAACTTCATACAGAGTCATCGCGGTTTTATCATCAACAGCGACTATGTCAATTCCTACGACCCGACTAACGCAATTCTTTATCTGGGCAACCACAATCTTCCCACACCGGTCGGACGCAAATTTAAAGATATCGTCAAAAAAGCAATTAGCAGGGACTAAAAAGATTTTACCAAAACACTTTCAGCCCCTGCTAATTTATTGCCTCTTCCAAAAATCGTGCACCGCCTGATAATGGATATCCTGTACCAACCGGTTCTTCTCCTCATCGGTCAAAAGAGCCAGAAATGCGTCCTTTTCCGACTCGGAAAATCCTTTAAATGCACTTGTTCGTTCCTTTCTTGTCATTTTTTCAAACTCCGCCGGATACCGAACCAGTCCATCCAATCTTTGTTCATAGTTTCTGGTATATTCCATAAAAAGCTTTTCCGCTTCCGCCGACACCGTCACCGGCGCATCCTGATTCTGATAATACATATAATCCTCTCTCAACAATACAACACCTGCCTCTACAATCTGTAATACCAATGTCCATCCAACAAATGCAGCACATGCAGGGAAAATGGTTATACAGATGCTCAAGACAGCCAATCCTAACAGCCCTCTTATCTGAATTTTGCGTTTTCGTTCTCCCTTGTAAACCGGACGATTCGGTGACGGAAGCGGCGCTATCTTAATCATCAAATATGCCACAACCAGAATCAATCCCGCAGTTACAATCTGAGAGACAGGTGCAAGCGTGCCTCCCACCACTGCCAGCACATACACGCTTATCGAAACAACTGTACAACCTATATTTGTCTTCATGTGAATACCGCCCAGAAAGCGGCGAACAAGATTCACTGTCAAAAAGCAGATCAGAAACTCTCGAAAGAATCCCGATATTGCAAAAACGAAAAATAGAAGTAGATTTTTCTGTAAATCCCCAACTAACGATTCGACTGCATAGCATGTTTTGGCACAGTGTATATCTGCCACATCATATTCCTGTCCAACCAAATATTCCGTTATGCACGTTCCAATCTTATGATTCATCCCCATGTCCACATCCCCAGTCTCTGATTCATAACAGATGGGATATCCGTCCAATCCGCGCAACGGATACCCCCAATGTTATTTTGTTGCTGTGCTTAGTTGTCCTCTTCAGACTCCATCTCAACTCTCATGCAATCCGGAAGCTCCGGCTCTCCCCATAAATGCCGACATCCTGTAAGAGTCAAAATTACGTCTGTCAGGTCCTCCAACTGCGCAGCAACTACTCTCTTCATATCTTTCATCACACATCTCCTCCTTCTTATGAAAGCATATTCTCGGAAATTCATCTTCAAACGAATTTCTGTATTATACTTACCACGAATATTTCGTGAGTACAAGTATTTTGGAACGAACGACATCCACCAGGGCTGTCTCTTATACACATCTCCGAGCCCACGAGACCGTACTAGATCT